>Ga0315288_10003870_pt1 | contig 19077 bp, 23 predicted proteins | sample YL17G11_20_MG_FD_203454 | JGI IMG/M metagenome (GOLD analysis project Ga0315288, IMG submission 203454) | Sediment microbial communities from Yellowstone Lake, YNP, Wyoming, USA - YL17G11_20 | ecosystem: Environmental > Aquatic > Freshwater > Lake > Sediment | place: USA: Wyoming | collected... | reverse complement strand
TCTCAGCGCTGATTGTCACAGCCACTGCTATCAGGGTGGTTAAGCGTGATTGGATATTGACATCTCTGATGCTTTTCCCCCTACCGGTGGTGGGCGGCTGGATGATAACCCGTGACAAGGCTATCGGGCTAATGAGTGGCTCATCTGAGGCGCTTCATGCTTTGGATCTACGCATGGCGTGGGCGCTGGTCACCCTGGGACTGTCCACCATAATCTTTCTCAGACTGAAACATCGTTCCCTCAAACTGGGCGCTCTGGTGGCCGCTGCCTTGCTGGCTTTTACTCTGGTGTGGCACACCACAGGACAGCCCCTGAGCCTGCCAGCACTCCTGCTCACTGCGCTGCTATTGTTTTTCTTCTTCCTGGCTCCTGCCGTAGCAGAGCCTATTGTTGGGCATGGCGAGGATGAGCCGCTGGACGATAGCTGGCTCAGGTGGCATAACCGTTGATGATGTGAATGGATGGCACTAAGCGAGCTGGCTTCCCACTACTATTTCTGTCGTTCTCTCTAAACAGTCCAGAAAGTTCTTGACAAAAGTTGCCAACTAGCTTATATTGTCTTTAATATAAATTCGGAGGAGAGTTTTCCCTTTTGCCGTGTGTTTATCCTTTCAAAGAAGGCCCCCAGGAGCCGAGTCTTCTCGGTAATAAGGGGGCCAATCTCGTTATTATGACCGAACTTGGCTTGCCTGTGCCCTCTGGTTTTGTCGTCTCCATAGATGCCTATAAGGAGTACCGCCGTGGCAACGGTTTGCCTCTGGGTGAGATTGAACAAGCGCTCCGCCATCTGGAACAGCAAACAGGCCGGGCCTTCGGCAAAGATTTGGCCATATCAGTTCGTTCCTCAGCACCGGCATCCATGCCAGGTATGATGGATACCGTGCTTAATATCCGGGACCGGAGCGAGGTTATGGCCGCCGTAAAGAGGATATTTAACTCGTGGGACAACCTGCGTGCTGTGGAATATCGCCGTCTTAACCGCATTCCCTCTGACCTGGGCACTGCAGCTATAGTTCAGGCTATGGTCTTTGGCAACCGAGACCATAATTCGGGCACCGGTGTGGTATTCAGCCGTAACCCCAGCAGTGGCGAGCCAGGGCTTTTTGGTGAATACCTGCCCCAGGCTGTAGGAGAAGAGTTGGTCTCCGGGGTGAGGACGCCCAGCCCTCTGGATGCCCTGCGCTCTCACATGCCCCAGGTCTATGCTGAGCTGGAGCAGATCGTCCACCTGCTGGAAAACCACTTCAAAGATATGCAGGATATTGAGTTAACCATTGAATCGGGTAAGCTTTATATCCTCCAGACCAGGGCGGGCAAGCGTAGCGGCCAGGCAGCAGTGAAGATCGCCGTGGATATGGCCAAGGAGCGGCTTATATCTATTGAGGAGGCCATCTTAAGGGTGAGCCCCGATGACGTGAAGGGGCTACTGCACAAGCGCATGGCTTCTCCAGAGCGCTACCAGCCCCTGGTGCAGGGGTTAGCTGGAGCGCCTGGGGCTGCCAGCGGTAAGGTAGTATTCCACCCTCACGAGGCGCTCACCAGGTCAAAAAAGAATGAAAACATTATCCTGGTCAGGCCTGAGACCAGCCCAGACGATATTCAGGGGGTTGCCGCTTCTGCCGGGGTACTCACTTCGCGCGGCGGGTTAACTTCCCACGCTGCTATAATCACACGTGCTATGGGCAAGCCCTGTATCTGCGGCGCTGAGGGAATACAGATAGATTTGCATATGGGACAATTCCAGGTGGCCGGCCAGGTAGTCAAGAAAGATGCCGAAGTCACTATTGATGGTAGTAGCGGCAAGGTCTATCTCGGGGCGCTGCCCCTGGTGGAGACGGAGATAACCCCTGAGCTCAATGAGCTGCTGGACTGGGCCGTAGGCTTCAAGCGGATGGGGGTGAGGGCCAACGCTGACACTGTGGAGATGATTGCTCTGGCCAAAAAGTTTGGCGCTGAAGGGATCGGCCTGTGCCGCACTGAGCGCCAGTTCAACGCTCCGGAGCGCCTCTCGGTCATCCGTGAGTTTATCATGGCAGAGACCTCTGGCCGGCGACTGAATGCCATTGATCGCTTGCGCCAACTCCAGAAGCAAGACTTTGTGGCTATTTTCAAGGAACTTGAGGGTAAACCCATTGTCATAAGGCTGCTCGACCTGCCCCTTCACGAGTTCCTGCCCTCGGAGGCAGATATCACTGACCCCCGGCTGAAGAAGAGGATACAGCAACTCAAAGAGGTGAATCCCATGCTGGGTCACCGCGGTGTAAGGCTGGGAGTGACCAACCCCGAAATCTACAAGATGCAGATCAACGCTATCCTGGAGGCCAGAGCCGAGGTGAGTGCCGATGTGTCCATAATGGTGCCTCAGGTGATCACTTTGCAGGAATTGCTCTGGGTTAAAGGATATGTTAAGGACCCCACCCTCAAGGTGGGCATTATGATGGAGACAGTGCGTGCCTGCATGCGGGCGGGGAGGCTGGCCGAGGTGGCTGCTTTCTTCTCCTTTGGCACTAACGACCTGACCCAGGCAATCTATTCCTTCAGCCGCGAGGACGCCGAAAAGAAATTCCTTTCTACCTACCTCCAGATTGGCATCCTTCAGGACAATCCTTTTGAGGTAATAGATGTTAAGGGTGTTGGCCGTCTTATGGAGACCGCCTTGCACTGGGCCAGGTCAGCCAAGAAAGACCTGGAGGTGGGCGTCTGTGGGGAACACGGGGGTGAGCCACGTTCCATCCGTTATTTCCATAGCATAGGGATAGACTATGTAAGCTGTAGTTCCTTCAGAATACCTGTAGCAAAGCTGGTGGCTGCCCAGGCCACTATTGAGGAGAGATTCCGGCAGCAGCCGGAGGCAGTCCCATTGAGGGCAGGGACGTGAAAAGGAGAGTGTGAATGGTGAACAGGGTAGCCAATACTCTACTTGTGGAGCATCGAGGAAAGTCAACCCCTTTCAGCTTAAATGGAGAACAAAAAGAGATAACCTATCTCACGAGAATAGACCCACTTTCAGGACATGTGTCCAAGATATCTGAAGAGAGAGCCGCTCGGAGAATAGGCATATCAGTCAACATTGACCTTAAGCCTTTAGAGAAATGTGATTTCTGTGACTTTGCGCAGCAAACACTCCGCCAGCGGGTTGAGCACCAGCGTGGCACTGTCTCTGTGCCCAACAAGTACCCCTGGGAGAAATATGACTGGAATTACCCCCTATCCTCCCTTTGGTCAGCACAAGATGCTTCTGTCAGGCCTCTATTTTGAGGACATGGAATGCATGGTGGAGTCCTCCTACGATCTGGCGGCCATCTGTGCTGAAGACCCTGATGTCCTAGGCTTTATTGACTTCACTAACTGGGGCGCTTTTGCCGGCGCCTCCCAGCAGCACCCTCATTCCCAGCGCAAGAGCCTCACCTTCGCCCCTGACCCAAGGCAGGAGCAAGAGATGAACTGGTGTCGAGAGGTCTGGCGACGTTATGGGCACCACCCCTTTGATATGTTGGCAGAGGAGGAATTGGAGCAGGGGAGCCGGGTGATCCACTGTCAGGACGTTTTCATAGCTTCGGCCTTCGCCCCCACTTGCCCCGACGAGGTCATTGTTTTCCCCAGGTATCCGCTAGCCAACGTTCTCCAGACCACCAGTCACGATAGAAGGACTATCATTTGCCCGGTGCTGGGGGTATTTCCGGCCCTCTTCTTCTATAGGGGGATAACCGACCTAAATATCGCTGTGCACATGGCTCCTTTCCGCCAGATGGAGGAGGCCCGCAGCTATTACCGCTGGCACATGCACATTTACCCTAGACGGCCTCGCTTGCCCTCTGACCGGGCGGGGGCTGAGATTGGCTTTGAGCTAAATGTCATAGACACCTTGCCTGAAAATAGCGCTGCTGTCATAAGGGACTGGTATAGGCAAGGGCCAAGGGAGGAAAGTCTGGCCCGGCTATCTAATTGGCGAGCCTAATCCCTGGCTGGTGAAAGAACTCCGGCGGGTTATGAACAAACCAGACCTTTCCCTCTGACGGCTGCCTACCGTATTGTCCGATATCTCTTGTCCCTGCACACTGTTTGACAGAGAAACCCGATTGTGATATACTAAAAAAGGTCATCGGCGCCGCTGATGGCCTTTTTTGACCCGGGGTTTAGGAACAGCAGTAACTAGTGGGACTGTATTATAGGGGTTCTCTAAGGGTTCTCTCTGCTGGTTCAAAGGAGAAGGCGAATTTGAAAATAGTTTTGAAATACCCCAGGCGTTGGGAAATAGTTGTGAATAAACGGTGCACAGTCCGCCGGATGTTGAGTCAGCTAGCCGTGAATACAATGTTTCTGGGAACTGACAGGCTGGAAAGTAGGTAGCGGAATATTATGAGCATGCCTTTTACTGGCAGCAATGCCATACTTGAGCCGGATGACTTTGGGCATATCTATGAGGAGCCGTGGATAGAACCTCTTACTCTTGGGGAAGTGGATGATGAGGGAGAAGACCCCGTCCGCAGATACCTCAAGGAGATTGGCTCCATCCCTCTGCTTAAGATGGCGGACGAGCAGCGTCTGGGGGCCATGATGGAGAAGGGACGATTCCTGGCTAGGGTGAGGGCTGAGTGTGTCCAGAAGGATCAAATCCCTTCAGCTATGAGCGTAGTTATATATCTGCTGAGGAAGATGGAGCAAGGGGTCTTGCTGGTCAGGGCAGCCCGTGATGCTGGTATTGATGATCCCTGTGCCTGTTTAGCCCAGAAAGACCTAGATGTAGCCCAGGAGATGCTGGCTGATATGGCTGGAAAACTGGGCTATGGTGATGAGACTAAACGTCTCAGTCAGGTCCTTATTGAGTTGATGCTCTGTTGGCAGATTGTACCTCCTCAGGCCTTGAAATGTCTGGAAGAGGCTGGCCTGAACCATGAATGCTTGCCCTCTGACGAGGAGTTGCGGAGGCTGCTTCAGCCCAAGGCGAGGCGGCTGCGCGCCCACCTGCAACGCTTCAGAGAAGAGGGCAACCTGGCCGAACAGCGATTTATTGAGTCCAACCTGCGCCTAGTGGTCAGCGTGGCTCGCAAGTATCTTGGGCGTGGCATGCCCCTGCTGGATCTGGTTCAGGAGGGTAACACAGGATTGATGCGAGCGGTGCAGAAGTTCGATTACCGCAGGGGCTATAAATTCAGCACTTACGCTACTTGGTGGATACGCCAGGCGGTCACCAGGGCTTTGGCTGACCAAGCGCGCACTATCCGTGCCCCTGTCCACATGGTGGACTCTATTAACCGCTATTTCCAGGTGACTCAGCGGTTGTTCCAGGAGCATGGCCGTCAACCGAAAATGGAAGAGGTGGCGGTAGCTATGAATGTGCCCTGCTCCAGGGTGGAGGAGATATGCCGCACCCTCTGTCAGACACCGCTGTCCCTGGAAAAGCCAGTTGGCGATGGGGATAGTGATGAGCTAGGCGATTTTATCTGCACCGGTGAGGGATCGTCACCTGAAGAGACTGCCAGCCAGAGCTTGCTCAAGGACGAAGTGCGCAGGGCTCTGGACTGCCTCAGCCCCAAGGAACGTCGTGTGCTGGAGCTTCGTTTTGGCCTCATTGATCAGAGGCCGCGCACTCTGGAAGAGGTGGGTCGGGAGTTTCAACTCACCCGGGAGCGTATTCGTCAGATCGAGATACAGGCCCTGCGCAAGCTGCGCCACCCCAGAGTTCACCGCCAGTTGGGGGGCTACCTGCGCTAGGCTGCTCAGGAAGCTGCTTTATCGCCCCCCAGTTTAACCAGGGGAATGCCGGATTGGCAGAGGGGGCATGAATCTGCTGGATAGGATATGGCCTGAGCTCGGTGGCAACTGTAAAGTGGAATGCCCAGGTTGGTCTGTCCTTCAGAACGGTCTACCAGCACGCCCACACCAATTACCTGACCGCCTAGCTGCTTAACCGCAGCTATCACTTCTGCCACTGAGCCTCCTGTGGTAAGCACGTCATCCACCACCAGCACCCTTTCTCCTTTGTTAACCCCCAAGCCTCTGCGAAAGGTCCGTCCACTGGACCCGCGCTCAGCAAAGGCAGCCCGCACACCCAATTGGCGTGCCACCTCGAAGGCGATGATAGCACCGCCCAGCGTGGGCCCGGCCACTAGCTCAATTTTGTGAGCGGAGAAATGCTCTACCATCAGATGGCATAGTTGCTCCAGTCGGCTCGGTTGTTCCAGGAGGCGGAACTTCTCCCAGTATACTGGTGAATGTCTCCCTGACGTAAGCAGGAAGTGCCCTTCCAGCATTGCCCCTGACTCTTTGAAGAGCCGCTCTACATCAACCACCCTGATCTCCTGCTCAACCGGGCGCTGCGGTAGCCGGCCACCAAGCAGCCGGCCATTATTAAGGTCAAGGCGACCTTCAGAGAATGGTTGGGCGCCAGTCCCCAGTCCTTGGGTGGCCATACGGTGGCCCAAGGCTTACCCACTATGTTCTGGCTGGGTACTATGCCCCAGACGTGGGAATCGTCACTATTATTGCGATTGTCACCTAGCACAAAATAACTATCGGGTGGGATGCGCTGTAAAGGCATATCATAGCGGGGCGGTTCTTTGATATAGGTCTCTTTCAGTGCCCGGCCATTGACATATACCTTGCCTTGCTTGATCTCCACCGTGTCGCCAGGCACGGCGATGATACGCTTGATAAAATCTCGGTGATTATCTTTGGGGAAGCGAAATACTACGATATCCCCCCGGTTAGGGGGATGTAACAGGTAGCCTGCATCTCCGCTCCATTTAAGAAATGGTATAATATGAGAAGCCCAGCCCTGGTTTACATGGAAATAGGTTGCCCGGTTCACCAGGATGTGCTCCCTGTTGCTCAGAGAAGGCTCCATGCTGGCGCCTTCCACCTGGAAATGTTGCATGGTGCTCTGGACCAACAGGAAGATGGCCAGGGCCAGGATAACCACCAATAGAATTTCGCGGACTAATTTGAGGCTCACAATTGTTACATTATAAGACAATTGTTTCTTTCTGCCAATGCCTGGCAGCAGTCAGGCTGTTGTTGAACGACCCTGATGGCTCTGTTAGAATGCTAGACGATTTTTTGAAAGGCAAAGTTCCGTGGCGGAAGATGAACTTGTCCAGCGCAGCCGGCAAGGTGATATAGCCAGCTTTAACCAGTTGGTGGCAATTTATCAGCGGAGCGTCTTCAACCTGGCGCTGCGGATGCTGAGTGATGCCCAGGCCGCTGAGGATGCCACCCAGGAGGCTTTTCTGTCCGCCTGGAGGCATATTAGTGGCTTCCGGGGAGGCAGCTTTAAGGCTTGGCTGCTCAGCATCGTGGCTAACTGCTGCCGGGATGAGTTGCGCCGCTTGAAGCGGCGTCCCGCTGTACCTCTGGCTGATCTTGAGGCTAACCCCGACGGTCTGCCCGCTTCCACCTGCTCGGTGGAGGATGATTTGCTTAGTCTGGAACTGAGGGAAGAGATTTATCGTGGACTGGTTTCTCTGCAGCCGGAACAGCGTCTGGTGGTTATCCTCAGCGACATCCAGGGGTTGAGTTATGAGGAGATAGCACAGGCCACGTGCTGTTCCCTTGGCACGGTAAAATCCAGGCTCAGCCGGGGGCGGGCCCACCTGAGAGATTACCTGAGGCTTAGAGGAACCTTTGCTGGGCCACCCTCGTCTTAAAGTTAGAGAAGGTCTGAGAAAGATGCTACGTAAGTTTCTAAAGGGGAACTGCCACAGGTTCCGGGAAATGATTTCTCCTTATATTGATGGCAGAATAACCGAGGTGGAAAGGCAAGCCTTGGAGAGCCATCTGGCCTCTTGTCATGGGTGCCGCCGGGAGTTGGAGTCCCTGCGCACTACAGTGGGGCTACTGCACCGCCTGCCTCTGGCGGAGGTGCCTCGTTCCTTCACTGTTGTGGAGACTAGGCCGGTGGCTGTTCCAACTGCTTTGGGGCCGTTGCGCTGGGCCACTGCGGTAGCTGTCCTGGTGCTGATAGTGCTATCCGCTGGAGACCTGTTCCATATTTATCCAGAGAAATCAGGCCCGCCTTCGGAGAAGTCTATTGTGGCAGCCAGCCCGACCCCTGAGTCCCAGGAAATGGCGCGGTCGGCGGCTGTGCCGTCCCCTGCTCCCATGCCGACCATTCCGCCAGGAGGTGGAGATAAGGCTTTGGGGGGAACACCTGCGCCAGATGTTTCCAATGGGCAAATCGTGGTGACTACCCCGACACTAAGCCCAGAGGATGGCACCTCTGAGGGGGTGTTCGGAGTAGCTGTGCCCAGCACCACGGCAGGCAACGAGGCGGCTGAAGGAGGTTATCGCTGGCCGGTACACCAGATAGAGCTGGCTGTTCTGGGTGTGGTGGCGGTCATGGTGGCTGCCACTATAATGGTTTGGAGAAGGGGTGCCCGGTCATCCGTTAAAGAGGGTGGTGATGGGTAAGAGGTTTGTGCTGGCATTGTGTCTGGCTTTGGTTTTGGCGGGGTTAGTCGGCTGTGGGGGTAAGGGGCAGGAAAAAGCTACCCCGACTCCTCAGTTTACCCTCAACTATCCCTTCTCTTCGGAGGAGGAGAACTTGCGTTTGGAACAGGACCGGCGTGTAGCCCAGGATTTCCTAGAGGCTGAGGCTACCTTCAGGTTCGATGGTCTCAGAGAGACCTTGTTGGCGACGGAAAGCATAACCCGTGGGGAAGGCGAATATGAATTTGTCTGTAGGTTCCAGTCGCAACATGCGAGATATGGTGACCGCACTGGCATGGTTCTGGCCCAGGTGATTACCCCTCATGTGGCGCGCATCGTGGTGAAACAGGGCCAGGTCACCTCTGCGGTGATGGATGGCAAGTGGGACATGCTGAAGCAGCAATTCTTACTCGACTAAATAAAGGAGGTAGACATGAACAAGAATAAGCTTCTGGTGGTGGGTTTGGCTGTGGCCATAGCGCTTTCGCTGGCCCTGTCTGGCCTGGCCCTGGCCCGCAGCTCAAACGATGAGGGGGTGGGGGTCATGGTGGGTGGTATTGACGTGCCCGGCTCTGGAAAGTATACTACCTTGCAGGTGCTGAGCGGCCAGCAGCAGGTGGGGCTGTGGGTCAATGGCACAGGGGAGGTGACTGCTAAACCGGACATCGCCGTAGTCACCCTGGGTGTTCAGATAGAGGCCAAGACAGTGGCGGCTGCCCAGCAGCAGGCTAGCCAGGCCATGAGCGCTGTTATGGTTGCCCTGACCACAATGGGCATAGCAGACAAGGACGTTAAGACAACTAGCTTCAGCATACAGCCTGTATGGAACTATGATGTAGGGATCTATGGCGACCAGCAGCGCATCCTGGAAGGCTATCAGGTATACAATATGGTGAGCGTCACCATCCGGGACGTGGCCAAGGCTGGTGCTGTCATAGATGCTGTTGCCGAGGCCGGCGGTGACCTGACTCGGGTAGAGAACATCTACTTCACTGTGGATAAGCCTGAAATGCTCTACGATCAGGCCAGAGTGTTAGCGGTGAAGGATGCTATGGACAAGGCGCAGCAGATCGCTAGTCTGGCTGGCCTAAGCTTGGGCAAGCCCATCTATATCTCTGAAAGTGGTGGCTACATACCTACTCCCATGGATAAGATGGCGGAAGCGGTTTCCTCAACACCTATCAGCGTTGGCGAGTTGGATATTAGTGTTTCCGTGCAGATTGTCTACGCCATTGAGTAGTTGTAAAATAGAAGCGGTATGAAGCTTGTCTGTTTAATGGCCCTTGTGGCTCTAGGATTGGCGCTGGTTGCCTGTGGGTCCGACAGAAGCGGGCCGACCGACACAGGCAACCAGTTGCCCCCTCATATTACTTCGGCCAGCCCCTCTGATGGCAGCGTTGTCTCTAAGCAGGGACTTCTATCAGAAGGCATTAAAGCCAATTTTAACTTCCAGGTGGGCGATGGCCTTGGTCGCTATCCTGCCAATTTGGTTCGCTTCTATATCAACGACAATGACGTGTCTATCAAACTGCGCTGGACGATCACCGAGGACATTCCCCCCTCGTCAGGCGGTTTCTCATATGTGCCAAGCCGATCCTTCTCCTCCGGCTGGAAGACGCTGAAGATTATCTATTGGGACATGGTTGATAACGCGCCCCACAAGAGCTACGACTATAGCTGGTGCATAAAGGTTCAGGACTGAGCGGCCGAGTGCCATTGTCTTTCTCCCGTGGTGCAGTTGCGCCTCCCTTCAATAGATGATAGAATGACAACCTGAAGCTATGGTACTCAGCGACCGCAGTATAAGAGAGGGTCTGGCCCGGGGCAGGATTATCATCAAGCCTTTTGATGAAAGCTGCCTCCAGCCAGCCAGTGTAGACGTTCGCCTGGACAGGAAACTGCTGGTTTTCCGCACCTGGCGCTATCCATTTTATATTGACATCAGGCAAAACCTGGAGGCCCTCAACGAAGTGGTAGAGATCGAGGACGACAAGCCCTTTTTCTTGCAGCCCGGTGAGTTTGTGCTGGCCAGCACACTGGAGGACATCGGCCTGCCTGATGACCTTGTGGCTCGGCTGGAAGGCAAAAGTTCTCTGGGGCGCATCGGGCTGCTTATTCACTCCACTGCTGGCTATGTTGACCCTGGCTGGCGGGGACACCTGACTCTGGAACTCTCTAATGTGGCTAAGCTGCCGGTCACCCTCTACTATGGTATGAAAATCGGCCAGATATCATTTTTGCGGCTGACTACCCCTGTTGATAGGCTTTATGGGGCGGAAGGTCTGGGCAGCAAATACCAGGGGCAGAGCGAACCCACCGCCAGCCGATTATACCGGGACTTTCAGCAGCGTTAACCCCCTATGGACTACATGGAGCGTGCTCTCTCTCTGGCCCGGCAGGCTCTGGGCCATGTCAGCCCCAACCCTGCCGTTGGGGCGGTTGTCGTCCGCGATGGTGTGATTGTAGGCGAAGGATTCACTCAGCCACCTGGCTCTGACCACTCCGAGATAGTGGCGCTGAAGCATGCTGGAGCTAAGGTCAGGGATGCTACTCTCTATGTTACACTGGAGCCATGTTGCCATTTTGGTCGCACTCCCCCTTGCAGTCGGGCGCTCATCGCTGCTGGCATCGCCGAGGTGCACCTGGCCATGCTCGATCCAAACCCGCTGGTGTCTGGGCGGGGGCGGATGGAACTGGAGCAGGCAGGGATAAAAACGGTGACGGGGGAGCATGAAGCGGAGGCCAGGGGGATCAACGAGGCTTACATAAAATATATCACCACCGGTTTCCCCTTTGTCATTGCCAAGTTTGCCATGAGCCTGGATGGTAAGATTGCCACCGCGAGCGGCGACTCTCGCTGGATCAGTGGGGGAGCCGCTCAAAGCTATGTTCATGAGCTACGGAGAAACGTAGATGCTATAATAGTAGGTGTGAATACAGTGCTGGCTGATGACCCACAGCTAACCGCCCGCTCAGATAGCGGTGAGGCCAGCGGCCGACAGCCGCTGCGCATCATCGCCGATGCTCAGGGCCGTACACCCGCCAGCGCTCGGGTGTTCAGCGTACCTACTCATACTCTACTGGCGGTAGCAGAAGACCTTGATCGGACCAGGGCTCGGACACTGGAGCAGGCTGGCGCTGAACTCATACGTCTGCCTAGCAGAGAAGGGCTGGTTGATCTGAAAGCGTTATTTAAGTTGCTGGGTCAGAAGCAGGTCACCTCGGTGCTGGCAGAAGGCGGTGGACAGCTTCTGGGCAGTCTCTTTGACCAGGGGCTAGTGGACAAGGTCGTGGTCTTCATTGCCCCGATAGTAATTGGGGGGACAAATGCCAAGGTGGCTGTGGCTGGCCAGGGGGTGGACAAAGTCTCGCAGGCCCTGCGCCTAAGACAGGTCAGAATAGAGATGCTTGACCAGGATATAATGGTCATTGGTTACACCGGAGCCTAAGATGTTCACCGGGATTGTAGAGGAAGTAGGCACTGTCAGGCAGGCTTCTGTCAGGCAGCTCACCATCTCGGCCAGTAAGGTGCTGGAGGGCAGCCAGCTTGGCGACAGCATCGCTGTAAACGGCACCTGCCTTACCATCACCCGAATTGAAAAGGACAGCTTCAGCGTGGAGGTTATGCCTGAGACGCTGCGCCGCACCAACCTGGGGCAGCTCCGCTCGGGCCACCAGGTCAACCTGGAGCGGGCGCTCAGCCTGGGGGCGCGCTTGGGCGGCCATCTGGTGCAGGGCCATGTGGATGCCACCGGACGGGTGTTGATGTTGACCCCCGAGGCCGATGCCCTGCTGGTTCGATATTGGGCGCCACCGGAGGTTATGCGTTACATCGTGCCTAAAGGGTTTATCGCTGTGGACGGTGTTAGCCTGACTGTGGTAGACTGCGATGCTACATTCTTTCAGGTGGCCCTGGTGGGTTTCACCAGAGAGCATGCCAATCTGGCACAGCGATGGCCAGGTGATTTGGTCAACCTGGAGGTGGACATTATTGCTAAATATGTGGAGCACCTGACCAGCAAAGAGAAAACAGGCATAACGCTGGATTTTTTGGCCAGCCATGGTTTCTTGACATAATGTCGGAGGAAGAATTATGGGACTGGCGACAATCGCCCAGGCCATTGACGACATTCGAGCAGGCAAGCTGATCATCCTCGTAGATGATGAAGACCGAGAGAATGAGGGTGACCTGGCTCTGGCTGCTGAGAAGGTGACCCCTGAGGCCATCAATTTTATGGCCAAGCATGGCCGAGGGCTTATCTGCATGCCCATCATTGGTCAGAGGCTGGACGAGTTGGGCATACCTTTGATGGTGTCTGACAACACCTCTAGGCATGGCACTGCCTTTACTATTTCCATTGAGGCCAAGAAGCGGGTGAGCACGGGCATCTCAGCTTATGACCGTGCTGCCACCATCAAGGCTGTCATTGATCCAGCCACCAGACCCAATGACCTGGCCCGGCCTGGTCATACGTTCCCGCTGCGGGCCAGGGAGGGTGGTGTACTGGTGCGGGCTGGCCATACTGAGGCCATCATTGATCTGGCACGGCTGGCCGGTCTCTACCCGGCGGGGGTTATCTGTGAGATATTGAATGAGGACGGCACCATGTCTCGCCTGCCTCAGCTCGAGGTTCTGTCCGAGCACTATGGCCTCAACATGGTTGGTGTGGCTGATCTCATCGCCTATCGCCGCCGCCATGAGAGGCTGGTGCAGCGGGTGGCGGAGGCCCGGCTGCCCACCCCATATGGGGATTTTCGGGCCATCGCTTATAGGAGCACTATAGACCCTGACGAGCATCTGGCGCTGGTCAAGGGTGACATCACCACTGACGAGCCGGTGCTGGTGCGGGTGCACAGCGAGTGCCTCACCGGTGACGTTTTCTCCAGTTTGCGCTGCGACTGCGGCGAGCAGGTTGACCTAGCCATGCAGAGTATTGCTAAGGAGGGGCGGGGTGTCTTCCTCTATATGCGCCAGGAGGGGAGAGGCATCGGCTTTCATAATAAGCTGCGTGCCTATGCACTCCAGGACCAGGGTCTGGACACTGTGGAGGCTAATGAGTCGCTGGGCTTCCCCGCTGACCTACGCGATTACGGCATCGGCGCCCAGATACTGGCTGACCTGGGGCTAACACGGATAAAGCTGCTCACCAATAACCCACGTAAGGTGGTTGGGCTTGAGGGCTATGGGCTAAAAGTAGTGGAGACGGTGCCCATAGTTACCGTGCCCAACCCTCACAATATGCACTATCTGGAGACCAAGCGCCGCAAGCTGGGTCATCTATTGGGAGAGTCGCTTCCCGGAGGCGCTGCTGGCTCTAAGAAGGAGGGAAGATGAGCAAAGAATATAAGGGTATGTTGCTGGGAGAGGGGCTGAGGTTTGGGCTGGTGGTATCACGCTTCAACGAATTCATCTCCAGTCGGTTGCTGGAAGGGGCAAGGGATGCCTTGCTCCGCCACGGAGTGAAAGAGGCTGACATTGAGGTGGCCTGGACGCCCGGCTCCTTTGAGGCTCCTCTGGTAGCCAAGAAACTGGCCAAGAGCGGCAAATATCACGCTGTTATCTGCCTGGGGGCTGTCATCCGGGGCGGAACACCGCATTTTGATTACATCGCTTCCGAGGTGACCAAGGGTATTGCTTCGGTTTCTCTGGATACCGGAGTGCCTATAGCCCACGGCGTCATTACTGCCGATACCCTGGAGCAGGCCATTGAGCGAGCTGGCACCAAGGAGGGCAACAAAGGCTTTGACGCCGCTATGAGCGCCATTGAGATGGCTAACCTGCTGCGCAGCCTACCAACTACTTAAGCACCTGTAAAGGGGGATTGGCTTGAAGAAGGAGTTGGTTGATATTCTGGCCTGCCCGGTGGACAAAGCGCCGCTGGAGCTCCGCATCGACCAGGAGGTGGGTGGGGAGGTGCTGAGCGGCGGGCTGCACTGCACCTGCTGTGGACACCTTTGTCCCATTGAGGAAGGCATCCCCAACCTGCTGCCGCCGGAGAAGTAGCTGACCCTCAAGGGGTATAGCGGATGCAGTTCTCTGGTGATTCCCAGACATCTACGCTTGTCAGTGTTACCAGCGCCGCGGCCAGCTTGGCCTTAAGCTCCTGATAGACGATGCGGGCGATGTTCTCTGAAGATGGGTTGATTTTGTCGAAGGGGCTGACATCATTGAGAGAGACGTGGTCAAACTTGGCCAATATCTCACTGAGATGGCTCTTAAGCTCCAGAAAGTCATAGGCGATTCCAATTTCGTTTAGCTCTTTCGCCTGGATGGTGACCACTACCTCGAAGCGGTGTCCGTGAAGTGATTCGCACTTGCCCTTATATCCCCTGAGGGCGTGGGCGGCATCGAAGTGTTGCTTAACCGATATTTGGTACATGGCGGCCTCCTTCAGGATATGCCAGGGTGGCTCCTAAGAGCCACACACCATCTGGCGATAACTTCTGGGCGAGCTGGCTGATAGTCAGTACCTCCACAGGGTGCACTAGGTCGGGGGCTATCTCGGCCAGCGGTATGAGGACGAAGGCTCGTTCCAGCATCCGGGGATGCGGTATGGTCAGCGTCTGGCTTTGCATCACCAAATCGTCGTAGATGAGAATGTCTATATCAATTGGCCGGGGGGTGTTATGGCTATTTGGCTGCCGGCCCAGTTTGCTTTCGATCCCCTTGACCAGGGTCAGGAGTTGGTGAGGTCCCAGCGATGTGGAGATGCGGCAGGCTGCATTCAGGAACAGGGGCTGGTCAGCGTGGTATAGTGGCTTCGTTTCATAGAGGGAAGAGACCGCCTCCACAGCTACCTTCCGTGAAAGCTGTACCAGAGCTTGAGCCAGCATCTGCTGGCGGTTGCCCAGATTAGAGCCAAGGCCAAGGTAGGCCGTTGCTTTATCCACTTTAGCTCTTCCCTCTGATTATGGCGTCGCTCATGCGACAGACGCGCACCATTTGAGCCACATCGTGAACCCGCACTATGTCGGCTCCCTTGGCTATGCCGATGGCCACGGTGGACGCTGTGCCTTCCATACGTTCTTGGGGAGGCAGGTCTAGCACCCGTCCGATGACCGACTTGCGCGATGTACCCAGTAGTATTGGCCGGCCCAATGTCCTGAACTCTTCCAGACGGCGCAGAATCTCCAGGTTGTGCTCCAGGGTCTTGCCAAAGCCGATGCCGGGATCAATGATGAGGTTTTCCCAGGCTACTCCTCTGTCCAGAGCTAGCTTTAGGCTTTGTTTCAGACTGGCTATTACCTCGGGGATGAGCTTCTGGTAGGCGGTGCCCTGCTGGTTGTGCATCAGGATAAGGGGAATTCCCTTCTCAGCCGACATCTCAGCCAGCCTGGGGTCTTGCTTCAGTCCCCAGACGTCGTTGAGTATACTTGCCCCGGCCTCCAGAGCACGCCGCGCCACTTCCCACTTGTAAGTGTCGATGCTGATGGGCAGGGAAATTTCGGCTGCCAGCCGCTCCAGCACCGGTATCACCCGCCGCAGCTCCTCGTCGGCAGATATGGGGGTGGCCCCGGGGCGGGTGGATTCGCCGCCCACGTCTATAGTGTCGGCCCCCTCCTCCTGGAAGCGTTTGGCCTGGGCCAGAGCCGTTGCCACATTGCCGCCCAGCCCATCGCCGGAGAAGGAGTCAGGAGTGAGGTTGATAATGCCCATCACATAGGTGCGTTTTCCCCACCGGAACTCCCTGCCGCGGCAGCGGGTTATGCCTAAATTTTGGGACATCTTGGCGCTCTGCTCCATGTGACTCATGTCTATTCTAGTCTAGCATAGCTGAGGGCCTTTGGGAATGCTTGACAGTGGCTCAGTGGCAAGCCATACTATTTAGCGATGCGATTGTTACGTAGCATGCTATATGTGCCAGGCAACAGGCAGGACATGTGTCGCAAAGCGGTGCAGTCTCCTGCTGATGCCGTGGTGCTTGACCTGGAAGATGGGGTGCCACCTGCCGAGAAGCAGACGGCCTGCCGGCTGGTCAAGAGCTATCTTTCTGAGTTAGCCCAGGCCGGCAAGAGGGCGTTTGTCCGTGTCAATCCCTTGTCTAGCGGCCTGACGCAGGCGGAGTTGGAGGAGCTGGTGGGGCCAGGACTGGAGGGGGTGAGCCTGCCCAAGATAAACTTTGCGAACGAGGTGCAAGTTATAGCTTCCTGGGTGAGCACTCTGGAGAAAGAGCGGGGCATGGAGGTGGGACAAGTCAAGTTTATCCCCTGGGTGGAGACAGCTTTGGGAGTGCTAAATGCCTATAACATAGCTCGTGCCTCGCCGCGTATGGTGGGTGTGGCCTTCGGCGGTGATGATTTAACCCGTGACATGGGCATAGTGCGCTCCAAGGATGGGATGGAGTTACTCTATCCCCGTGCCCACGTGGCCCTGGCGGCGATAGCCGCCGGGGTGGCACCTCTGGATACGGTCTACACAAAATTCAAGGACGAGGCTGGCCTGATACGGGAAGCGCGGCTGGCGCGCCAGCTTGGCTTTCAGGGCAAGGTTGTTATCCACCCCAACCAGATAGAGCCGGTTAACCGCATTTTCTCCCCTTCATCTGAGGATGTGGCAGAGGCAAGGCGGGTGGTGGCTGCCTTTGACGAAGCCGTGTCCCGAGGCTCGGCGGTGGCCACCGTGGAAGGCAAGATGGTAGACACCCCAGTGGCGGAGAGGGCACGGCGCTTGCTGGCTCTGGCCGACGCCATCGCCAAGAAGTGAGGGGAATAGCACTATCTTGAGTTTGCCAAAGAGCACTTGTCTTCCAGCAGGCTCAGGGGGGCATCTTGCCCCAAAAAGCAGAAAGTGCTAACATTAGATTAGTGCTTAACATCACAAAGTACCAGATTTTGCCACTTGGTTTTAATTAGCGAGGGATAAGATGGGCATAGAGGAAAAATTGCAGCGTCTGGCCAAAGCCAGAGAGGAATCCCGCTTGGGTGGTGGTCAGAAGCGGATTGATGCTCAGCACCAGCGAGGCAAACTCACTGCCAGGGAGCGGTTGGCCATTCTTCTAGACCAGGGCAGCTTTGAAGAGTTTGATGCTTTTGTCACCCACCGCGCCACCGACTTCGGGCTGGCGGAGCAACGCTCTTTAGGTGATGCCGTAGTCACTGGCTGCGGCAAAATAGATGGACGGACTGTTTTCGTCTTCTCGCAGGACTTCACTGTTCTGGGTGGCTCTCTCTCCGAGGTGGTGTCCCAGAAGATATGCAAGGTGATGGACCTGGCCTTGAAAAACGGGACGCCTTTCATTGGTATCAATGACTCTGGCGGTGCCCGCATTCAGGAGGGTGTGCTCAGCCTGGCAGGATACGGAGAGATATTCCTGCGCAACACACTAGTGTCCGGGGTAATCCCTCAGATTTCGGTGGTCATGGGGCCTTGCGCTGGCGGTGCTGTTTACTCTCCGGCCATCACTGATTTCATCTTCATGGTCTCCGGCACTGGTCAGATGTATATCACCGGCCCCGATGTCATCAAGGCGGTGACCGGAGAGGAGGTCAGCCATGAGGATCTGGGTGGGGCCAAGAGCCACGCCACCAAAAGCGGCGTGGTCCACTTTGTGGCTGATAACGAGGAGGAATGTCTGCGCCAGGTGCGCCGGCTGATAAGCTTCCTGCCTCAGAATAACATGGAAGACCCCCCCTTAGTGGAGTGCAGCGATGACCCCAACCGCATGGATCAGGAGCTCTTGTCTATTGTGCCTGAGGACGCGGCCAAATCATACGACATGAAGAAAGTTATCACTTTCATTGTGGACAACGGCGATTTTATGGAGGTGCACAAGCGTTTTGCCCCCAACATAATCGTGGGCTTTGCCCGGCTGGGTGGCCGCAGCGTGGGTGTGGTAGCCCAGCAGCCCAGCTATGCCTCAGGAGTGATAGACATAAATGCCTCTGTGAAGGGAGCCAGATTCGTCCGTTTCTGCGACTGCTTCAACATTCCACTGGTCACCCTTGTAGATGTGCCCGGCTTCATGCCAGGGACAGAGCAGGAGTATGGCGGCATTATCAGGCACGGAGCCAAATTCCTTTATGCCTATGCTGAGGCTACTGTGCCCAAGGTCAGTGTTATCCTGCGCAAAGCTTATGGTGGCGCCTATATAGTTATGAGTTCTAAGCATCTGCGTGGCGACATTAACTATGCCTGGCCCACTGCTGAGATTGCAGTGATGGGGCCGGAGGGCGCGGTGAACGTCGTATTTCGGGATGCCATTGCCAAGGCTAAGGATGCTGAGCAGACCCGCCAGCAGCATATCGCTGAGTACAAAGATAAGTTCGCCAATCCCTATGTGGCGGCAGCCAGGGGCTATATTGACGATGTTATTGATCCTAGAACCACCCGCCCTCGGCTGATTCAAGCTCTGGCTACCCTGGAGAACAAGCAGGATACTCTGCCTCCCAAGAAGCATGGCAATATCCCCCTTTAGTTGGCAGAACGGGAGGACATTATGACTGATAAGCCCGGTCTGGTAGCTGCCATAACTGCCGCGATTTATAGCTACATGGAGTTGGAAAGGAAAGCCGCAGTTAGAGTCGGGGTGGGGTCTTCTTTGGTAGTCAGTCCCTGGCGGCACTTCGGGCGGCAGGAACTTATGCGTCAGCGCACCACGATGCAACGAAGGGCCGGCAGACGCCCTAGCTAAAATTGCTATAGGCAGGAGT
>Ga0315288_10003869_pt1 | contig 19080 bp, 16 predicted proteins | sample YL17G11_20_MG_FD_203454 | JGI IMG/M metagenome (GOLD analysis project Ga0315288, IMG submission 203454) | Sediment microbial communities from Yellowstone Lake, YNP, Wyoming, USA - YL17G11_20 | ecosystem: Environmental > Aquatic > Freshwater > Lake > Sediment | place: USA: Wyoming | collected... | reverse complement strand
CTCTCGGCGGTCCCCACTCTGATACAAGACCCTCTCTAAGTCGTATGTCACCGAATTTGGGGGCGCCCACACAGCCGGGGCTCCTTCGCCAAGGCTACGAAGCCCAAGGGGCGGCTGTGCCACATCTCTCGGCGGTCCCCGGCGAAGCCGGGGACCGCCGTGCTGAGGGACGACTCGGGTCAGGTCGTGGTTGAATCGTCAGCCGATTGCAGGGTGGGCACGAGCGAGGCATGGACCGCGTTGCCGCCAAAGCGGAAGGCGAGGGCGGCGGCCTGGGAGGCCTGGGCCAGCAACTGCTCCTCGGTGTCGGCGTCGCAGGGAAAGCCGGCCACGCCGAAGGAGGCGGTGAAGCGGTGATGAGGCAGGTCGCGCCGCTCCAGGGTATCGCGGAGCCGCTCGGCGAGCACCAGCGCGCCCCGCAGGTCGGTGCCGGGGCAGATGATGGCGAAGGCGTCTGAGGCAAAGCGCGCCACGGGGTCGCTGGCGCGGCAGCATCGCAGCAGAAGCCCAGCGACTTCGACCAGGGCGGCGTCGCCCGCCTTCCTGCCGAAGCGCAGGTTGTAGTCGCCGAAGCCATCGAGATCCGCCACGACCAGGCCCAACGGTTTCGCCCACTGCCGGGCCTGGGCCAGGTGCGATTCGAGCGCCGCGAAGAACTGGCGCGCATTGAGCACTCCCGTGAGCGGATCGAGTGCGGCGGCGCGGCGGAGCCGGGCGTCGCTTTCGGCCAGGGCCCGCGAGAGGCGCTCGATCTCGCGCGCCATCGCAGCGGGATCGGAGGTGTCGAGGTGATGCGGCGCGTCAGCGCGCTCGGGACAGGGAAGCGCCGCCGCCCAGCCGAACCGGGTGAACACCGCGGCCAGCGCGCGGGTGGCGCGCAGGAGCAGCGTGCGGCGGGCGTCGGCGTCGGCGCCCTCGAGCCGCTGTTCGAGCACCGCGGAATGGATGCGCGCGACGTCCTCGATGGAGTGCTCGCTGACCAGGCGCGACACCAGGGCGTCGGGGAGGCTGACTTCACCGCCCTGCGGCGCCAGTGAGCGGTGGAGGATCTCCCCGTATTCCTGATCGGCGTTCAAGCGGGTCAAGCCTCCCTTGCGGTTCCCCGGGACAGGCGACCTCCCCGCCCGCAGCCGCGCGGGGGCAGGCAGGCAAGGCCTTGAGCGCCCGGCCGGCGCGGGACCGGGATCCGGCGCCGCCTAGGTCATTCCACAAGAGGTGAGCGCGAATCGGCCTCGCGGCGCGGCGCAGATGAGGTGCCGTGCGCGGTTTTGCGACAAGGGGCGGCCCCTTGAAAAGGGAGGGGCGATGTGCTATACTGCGGCTGTGGGCATCGGCGGACGCTGATGCCTGGGTTTGGCGTTTCTGGCCGTGCGAAGAGTGGGAGTCTTCCCACTCTTTGTGTTAGGGAGTAACGACAAATGAATATAGACTTCGTTCAGGCGCTGCGGGACATCGAAAAAGAAAAGGAGATACCCCTCGAGAAACTGGGACAGATCATCGAGCAGGCGCTCGAGTCCGCCTACCGCAAGCACTACGGGAGCGCGGGCGAGATTCACGTGGAGATAGACTGGGACGAGTCCCGGGTGGCGGTGTACAGCCGCAAGCAGGTGGTGCTGGAGGTGCAGAACCCCCACCTGGAGATGTCGCTCGCCGACGCCGAGGCGCTGGACGCCTCCATCGAGATCGGCGACAGCCTGGATATCGAGGTCACCCCCGAGGACTTCGGCCGGATCGCGGCGCAGACGGCCAAGCAGGTGGTGGTGCAGCGCATCCGCGAGGCCGAGCGCGAACTCATCTTCGAGGAGTTCAGCGAGCGCGAAGGGGAGGTGGTCACCGGGGTGGTGCAGCGGCGCGAGGGGCGCTCGGTGTTCATCAACATCGGGCGCGCGGAGGCGCTCCTGCCGCCCTCGGAGCAGATGCCGCTGGACGGCTATCGCTTCGGGGAGCGGCTGAAGGTGTATGTGGTCGAGGTGAAGCGCACCACGCGCCAGCCGCACGTGCTGGTGTCGCGCACCCACCCGGGGCTGGTGAGGCGGCTCTTCGAACTCGAGGTCCCCGAGGTCCACGACGGCGTGGTCGAGATCAAGGCGGTGGCGCGCGAGTCCGGCGCCCGCACCAAGGTGGCGGTTTCGTCGCGCCAGGCCAACGTGGACCCGGTGGGGGCCTGCGTGGGCCACCGCGGCAGCCGGGTGCAGGCGGTGGTGGATGAACTGCGGGGCGAGAAGATAGACATCGTGCGCTGGAGCGACGACATGCCGCGCTACCTGGCCAGCGCGCTCAGCCCCGCCAAGGTGAACGAGGTCTATTGCGACGATCCGAACCAGGCCTGCACCGTGGTGGTGCCGGATAACCAGTTGTCGCTGGCGATCGGCCGCGACGGGCAGAACGTGCGGCTGGCGGCCCGGCTCACGGCGTGGCGGATAGACATCCGCAGCGAGTCGCAGATGCGCGAGGCGGCCGCGGCCGAGCGCGAGGCCCGGGCCCAGGAGGCCGCCGGCGCGCAGGAGCAGGCGGAGCAGCCGGCCGCCGAGGCCGAGCAGGCGGCCGAGGCCCTGGTCGGCGCCGAGCCGGCCGAGCCGGCGCCTGCGCAGCCTGAACCCGAGGAAACGGCGCTGGTGCCCGGCCCCGCGATCGAGGAGGAGAAGGCCGGATAGATGGCAGCGCACAGGGCGCCGATGAGGCGGTGCGTCCACTGTGGCGCCTCGCGGCCCAAGGAAGAGTTGATGCGAATCGTGCGGACGCCGGGCGGAGAGATCGCGCTGGATCAGACGCAGCGGCGAGCCGGCCGGGGCGCCTATGTCTGCCGCGAGCCCGCCTGCGCCGACGGGTTCCTGCGATCAAAGCGCAGCGGCCTGCTGGGAGTCGCGCTGCCGGCCGAGGTGGCGGATAGCCTGAGAGAGGCGTGCAGGAGGTCAGCCTTTTGAGCGGTATCCGCTTCTACGATCTCGCCAAAGAGTTGGGCATGCCGCCGGCGCGGCTCAAGGTGACCATGGGGAAGTTGGGGATCACGGTGCGAGCCGTCTCCAGCCTGGTCGCCCCAACCGACGCCGCGAAGGTGCGCCATGCCCTGGGCAGGCCCCAGCCCGCCTCGGCCCATCCGGTAGCCCCGGAGGCGCCCGCCGCGGCGCCCGCCGCGCCCGCGGAAGCCGCCCCCAAGCCGGTCGCAAGAAAGATCACCGCCAAGCGCGTTGAGCCGGCGCCCGCCGCCGCTCCGCCCGAGGCCCCGCCTGTTGCGCCGCCGGAGCCGGTGCCCCTGGAGGCCGCCATTCAGCCGCCGCCCGCCGAGGCGCCGGCGCGCCGCGCCGCGAAACCGGCCAGGACGGCCAAGCCGCCTGGAGAGCGGCGCGTGATCAGTCCCTCCCGGCCGACCCCGGCTGCGATCTCGGAACTGCCGGCGCGCCGCCTGAGGCGGCGGCCCAGGCGTCCGACCGTGGCCAGGGCCCCGCGCAAAGAGGCCGCCCCCCCGCCCAGACCGGCGCCGGCGGTGATCCCGGGCGCCGCCTCGGTGAAGCAACTCGCCGCCGCGCTGGACACCAGCGCGGCCAAGGTGCTCGCCACCTTGCTGGGGATGGGCGTGATGGCGCAGATCAACATGGTGGTGGAGCCGGAACTGGCGGTGCGGGTGGGCGCCGAGATGGGGCGCGAGATGATCGTGGGCGCGCCCGAGGCGGAGGCCGCGCAAGTCGTCGCGGCGCGCCGCGAGGAGGCGCGCGGCCACCCGGTGACCAGGCCGCCCATCGTGACCGTGATGGGTCACGTGGATCACGGCAAGACCACGCTGCTCGACTTCATCCGCAAGACCCGCGTCACCGCGCAGGAGGTGGGCGGGATCACGCAGCACATCGGCGCCTACCAGGTGACGGTCGGCGGCCGACGGATCACCTTCATAGACACCCCGGGCCACGAGGCGTTCACCGCGATGCGCGCGCGGGGCGCCCAGGTGACCGACATTGCGGTGCTGGTGGTCGCCGCCGACGACGGCGTGATGCCGCAGACCATCGAGGCGATCAACCATGCGCGGGCGGCGGGCGTGCCGATCATCGTGGCGGTGAACAAGGTGGACCTGCCCAACGCCAGCCCCGACCGGGTGAAGCAGCAACTGGCCGCGCACAACCTCACCCCGGAGGAGTGGGGCGGCGACACGGTGTACGCCGAGGTGTCGGCCAAGGAAGGCACCGGGGTGGATCATCTGCTGGAGATGATCCTGCTGGTGGCCGACCTGCAGGAGTTGAAGGCGGACCCCGACCTGCCGGTGGCGGGGACGGTGATCGAGGCCGAGTTGGACCGGCGCCGCGGGCCGGTGGCCACGGTCATCGTGTCCGAGGGCACGCTGCGCGCCGGCGACAGCATCGTGGCCGGCAAGGCCTACGGCAACGTGCGGGCGATGTGCGACCACGCCGGCCGGGTGGTCGAGGAGGCGGGGCCGGCGACGCCGGTGCAGATCATCGGGCTGTCGCGGGTGCCCGAGGCGGGGGATCGGCTGGAGCACGCGCCGGAGGAGCGGGTGGGGAAACTGGTGGCGGACTCCCGCACGGACCGGGAGCGCGACGACCGGGTGCGGGCGGCGGTGTCGCGGGTCTCCCTGGAGCGGCTCTCGGCGCAGGCGGAGGCGGGCGAGGCCAAGCAACTCAACGTGGTGTTCAAGGCCGACGCCCAGGGATCCATCGAGGCGATCAGCAAGGCGCTCACCGAGTTGGGGACCGACGAGGTGAAGATCCAGGTGATCCACGCCGGGGTGGGGGACATCTCCGAATCCGACGTGATGCTGGCCTCGGCGGCCGATGCCGTGATCATCGGGTTCCAGGTGCGGATCGAGCCGCAGGCGCGGCAGATCGCCGAGGAGCAGGGGATAGATGTCCGCATCTACGAGGTGATCTACGACATCGTGAACGACGTGCGCGCCGCGCTCCTGGGACTGCTCGAGCCGCAGTACGAAGAGGTGGTGCTGGGGCGCGCCGAGGTGCGGCAGATGTTCCGCATCTCGCGCCTCGGCACGGTGGCGGGGTGCAGCGTCACGCAGGGGGTGGTGCAGCGGGGCGCCCAGACGCGCGTGCTGCGCGGGGGCGAGGTCATCCACCAGGGGCGGATCGAGTCGCTGCGCCGGCTCAAGGATGATGTGCGCGAGGTGCAGGAAGGCTTCGAGTGCGGCATCCTCCTGGGCGGGTTCAGCGAATTCGAGGAAGGCGACATCATCGAGGCCTTCACCACCCGCGAGGTGAGGCGCGAGACGCTCTGACCTCGACCGGGGATCGGTGGCTAGGTCCGACTTGTCGGACCGCCATCCCGGCCCGAAGGGCCTAGGGACCATGTTCGTCGGCGCGGCCACCATCGAGTTGGAGATCACCGACGGCGCGACCCTGAAGGACAAGCGCCAGGTCGTCAAGAGCCTGCTGGACCGGATCCGCAGCCGCTTCAACGTCTCCGCGGCCGAGGTGGACCGGCTCGACTCGCCCCGCCATGCCGTCCTGGCCATCGCCGCGGTCGCCAACGACCAGGCCTACGTGCACGGGATGCTCGAGAAGGCCGTGGACCTGATCGAGGGCGAGCCCCGCGCGCAACTGACCGACTACACGATTGAGATCCTCTGAAAGCCCCCCCCAACGCCCAGGAGGTGTCACTCTGAACGAAGTGAAGAATCCCGGACTGGGTTGTCCGCGGCGCTCTGCTGAAGCAGATGCTTCGCTTCGCTCAGCATGACAGGAGGAAAGATGCGCGGTCAACGCCAGGAGCGCGTCGGCGAACTGCTCCGCGAGGACATCAGCCAGATCATCCAGCGCGAGTTGACCGACCCGCGGCTGGCGCGGCTGATCAGCGTGACCGAGGTCTCGGTCTCGCCAGACCTCAGGCAGGCGCGCGTGTACGTGAGCGTCTATGGCAGCGCCGAAGAGCAGCAGCAGGCGATGGCCGCCCTGGAATACGCGGCGCGGCGCATCCGCAGCCACCTGAGCCGCACGGTGCGGCTGCGCCATATCCCCGAGTTGGAGTTCGAGTTGGACACCTCGCTGGAGCGCGCGGATCGGATCATGCGGTTGCTCGAAGAGATCAAGGCCCAGGGGAGCGGTGAAAAGCAAACGGGAGACGATGGAGAAGATCGCAGCGCTGATTCGCCGCAGCGCTAGCGCCGCGGTCCTCTGCCACATGCATCCGGATGGCGACGCCCTGGGCTCCATGTTGGGGCTGGCGCTGGCGCTGGAGCGGCTGGGGAAGCGCGTCCATCGCGTCTCGCCCGATGGCGTGCCGCCGCCCTACGACTTCCTGCCGGGCAGCCGCGCCGTGCGCCGCCGCCTCCCGCGCGACCTGCCGCCCCTCGCGATCGTGGTGGACTGCGATGGGCTGGCGCGGCTGGGACCGCTGGCCCGGCGCACCGGCCAGGTCGCGCACGTGGTGGCCATTGACCATCACGCCACGGGGAAGGCGTTCGGCGCACTGCGCTGGGTGGACCCGAGCGCGGCCGCGGTGGGCGCGCTGCTGAGCGAACTGGTCGCCGCGCTGGGCGTGCCGTTCGACCGCGAGATCGCCACCTGCCTTTACACCGCGATCCTCACCGACACCGGCCGCTTCTCGTACACCAACACCACGGCGCGGGCGCTGCGAATCGCCGCGCGGCTGGTTCAGGCCGGCGCCGACCCGGGGGCGATCTACCAGCAGGTGTACGAAACGAAGTCGCTGGCGCAGGCCGCGCTCCTGGGCGCCGCGCTCTCGCGTCTCAGCACGGCCGACGAGGGGCGCATCGTGCTCAGCGCGCTCACCAGGGCCGACTTCGCCGCCACCGGCGCCAACGACAGCGACACCGAGGGGATCATTGACCAGATCCGGGCGGTGCGCCAGGCCGAGGTGGCGGTGCTGCTGGTGGAACGCGGCGGCGAGGTCCGCTGCAGCATGCGCTCGCGCGGCCGGGCCGACGTGGCGCGAGTGGCCGAGGCGCTGGGCGGCGGTGGGCATCCCCAGGCGGCGGGCTGCACCGTGGCGGGACCGCTCGCCCGCGCGCGCAAGCAGGCGATCCGCCTCATCGCGGCCGAACTTGGCCCGCGCGCCTAGGCCGCCGATGGGGCACGGCTGGCTCAACCTCCTGAAGCCGCCGGGGATGACCTCCCACCAGGCGGTCGCGGTCGTCCGTCGCGTCCTGGGTCTGCGACGCGTCGGCCACACCGGAACGCTCGATCCCGCCGCCGCAGGAGTGCTGGCGATCGCGGTGGGGCAGGCCACGCGGCTGGCCGATTTCGTGGGCGAACTGCCCAAGGCTTATCGCGCCGAGGTGACCTTTGGTGTCGCGACCGACACGCTGGACGCCGAGGGCCGCATCACGCAGACCTGCGCGGCGCCGGTGAGCCGTGAGACGGTGGAGGCGGCGCTGACACAATTCCGAGGCGAGATTCGCCAGCGGCCACCCGCCTATTCGGCGGTGCACCACGAGGGACGGCGATCCTACGAACTGGCGCGGCGGGGCGAGGCGGTCCAGCCCGAGGAGCGCGTGGTGCGCATTGACGCGCTGAGCCTGATCGGCTTCGAAGAGGGGCCGCGGGCGCGGGCCATGCTCGACGTGGTGTGCTCGAAGGGGACTTACATCCGGTCGCTCGCGGCCGACCTCGCGGCGGCGGTGGGATCATGCGGCTACCTGTCGTTCCTGCTGAGGACGCGAGTGGGGCCGTTTGTGCTGGCTGACAGCAAAACCCTGGAGGAATTGCAGGCGCGCGGGGCGGAACTTCTGGAACCGATGGAGGTGGGCGTGAGCCACCTGCAGGCGCAAACGCTCGACGAGGATGAGGCGAGGCGAATCGCCACCGGCCAGCCGGTTGCGACGGCCGCGCCTGGCGGCACGCGGCTGCGTCTCCACGAGCAGAGCGGGCGGCTGCTCGCCATCGCCGAAGCGGCCGATGGCATGGCGAGGCCGCGCATTGTGTTTCATGAAGTCTCCTCCCCCTGGATGGGGGAAGAATAAGGTGGGAGTGTCCACCCTCACCCTACCCTCTCCCTGATAGGGAGAGGGGGTGGGCGGACCTCCTCTGCCTTCCAGGGAGAGGACCGAGGTGAGGGTCTTGCCTGGTGGCACCGGATAGCGGTGATGCAGACGATCTTCGGGATAGAGCACATCGAGGCGGCGCCGTCGTGTGTTTCGTTCGGCGTCTTCGACGGCGTGCACCTGGGCCACCAGGCGGTGCTGCGGCGGATGGTGGACAACGGGCGCGCCGCCGGGTCGCGAACGGTCGCCATGACCTTTGATCCCCATCCCGACGCGGTGATCGGGCGGGGCGGCCCTCCCCTACTCCTCACCACGCTGGAGGAGAAGATCGAGGCGATCGCGGACTGCAATGATCCCGACGTGCTGCTGGTGGCGCGGTTCGACCGCGACCTGGCCGCGATGGAGGCGGAGGACTTCGTGCGCCGGGTGCTGGCGGAGACCATCGGCGCGCGCTGCGTGGTGGTGGGACACGATGCCGTCTTCGGGTCGCGCGGGCGCGGCAAGATCGCGCTCCTGCGGCAACTGGGCGCGCGGCTCGGCATGCCGACCGTCGAGCAGGTCGGCTCGATCAGCGTACACGCACGCGACGTGAGCAGCAGTGCCATCCGCGCCCTGCTCACTCAGGGCGACGTCGTCCTGGCGCGCGAGATGCTGGGCCGGCCCTACGCGCTGGGCGGCGCCGTGGTGCGAGGCCACGGCGTGGGGCGATCCATGGGGTTTCCAACCGTCAACCTGCACCCTGATGCGGGCAAGTTGATTCCTGCTCCAGGGGTTTATGCCGGCTGGGCCGACGTCGGCCGCGAGCCCGCCACTCGCCAAAGAGGCGGCGAGCAAGCACAGACGGCGGGCAAGCACTGGCCCGCGGCGCTGAGCATCGGAACGCGCGAGACGTTCGGGGGAACCGAACTGGCGATCGAGGCCTATCTGCTCGATTACTCGGGCGACCTCTACGGCCAGCGGGTGGCGCTCAAGTTCTGGGAACGCCTGCGCGGCCAGCAGCGCTTCGACAGCGCCGAGGCCCTGCGCGCGCAGATGGCCGATGACGTGCAGCGCACCCGGGCGGCGCTGCCGGAGGAGATCCCGGGATGCACGCTCTAGTTTTCGGTAGGGGCGATCCTCGCCTGCCCTAAGCGTCATCGAAGGGTGATCGCCCTATTGGGGATGCCGGGCGAATACGAGATTCGCCCCTACGCGCGGCGAATGCAGGGGAGCACCCTGCTTCGCACCGATGGATCGGGGCTACGCAGGGCGAAGTAGCCTGCGGTGCTCCCGGACTCGGGCGGAGCGCCCTTCAGGACCCTGAGGTCCTTCAGGACCGAAGGGGAGGTCCGCCCCTACCGCGATGGTGCCACGCGTGTTGTGTACGGCCCCTGCGCCGGTTTACAGGCCGGGTGATCTGTGCTACAATTCCGCAGCGTTGGGTCCCCGAAACCGGGAGGAAGAGTCTGCGGGAGGTCGGTTGGCAGTAGTCAGAAGCCAGAGCCTGCCTAGCACAGCCGGGGGCGGCTGTGCCACCTAAGGCGGGGGTTGGCTCCTGACCTCTGGCTTCCGACCTTCCCGCTGGCCGTCCGGGATGAGGGACCCGCGCCAAATCAAGCGCGGGTTCGCTGACTGAAAGAGCGGCCGGCGTACCGTTCGCAAAGGAGTAGATGGCAAGATGCCCTTGGCCAAGGAGGAGAAGGGCCGGATCCTGACGGAGTACCACGTGCACCCCACCGACACCGGGTCGCCCGAAGTGCAGGTGGCGCTCCTGACGGCGCGGATCAATCAACTCAGCGACCACCTGCGGACCCACAAGAGCGACCACCACTCGCGCCGCGGGCTGCTGGTGATGATCGGCCACCGGCGCCGGCTCCTCGAATACTTGAGCCGGGCGGACATCGAACGGTATCGCAAACTCATCGGCAAGCTCGGTCTTCGCGACACGGTCGGCGCCCGCCGATAGGAGCGAGCATGCCGATCGCAGAATGCCCCATCGAGGGCAAGCCCCTGTCCATCGAGACAGGGACTCTTGCGAAACAGGCCGGGGGGGCCTGCGTGGTGCGCTACGGCGACACCATCGTTCTGGGCGCCGCCACCCTGAGCGCCGCGCCGCGCGAAGGCGTGGACTTCCTTCCCCTCACCGTGGATTACGAGGTGCGCCTCTACGCGGCCGGGCGAATCCCCGGCAGCCGGTTCATCAAGCGCGAAGGCCGCCCCAGCGAGCGCGCCACCGTGACCTGCCGGCTCACCGACCGGCCCCTGCGGCCCCTCTTCCCCAAGACCCTGCGCCACGAGGTGCAGGTGATCAACACCGTCCTCTCGGCCGACCCCGAGAACGCGCCCGACGTGCTCTCCATCGTCGCCGCCTCGGCGGCGCTGAGCGTGTCGAACGCGCCCTTCGCCGGCCCGGTGGGGGCGGTGCGCGTGGGGCGGGCGGACGGACGCTTCGTGCTCAATCCCACCTACGAGCAGCGCGAGGGCAGCGATCTCGACGTGGTGGTTGCGGGAACCCGCGAGGGCGTGCTGATGGTGGAGGCGGCCGGCAACGAGGTGCCCGAGGAGGTGATGGCGCAAGCCATCGAGTTCGGCCGCGACGGCTACCTGCCCATCATCGAGATTCAGGAGCAGTTGGCCGCGCAGGTCGCCAAGGAGAAGATGGCGGTCCCCGAGCGCCTGCCCGACGTGGAACTGGAGCGGGCGCTGGAGCCCTTCACCGGCACGGTGCGGGAGGCGCTGCTGAGTCCGGACAAGATGTCGCGCGAGAACGCCACCCGCGAGGTGGTGCAGGAGATCGTCGTCCAGTTGGCCGAGCGGCTGCCCGAGCGGGTCCTGGAACTGCCGCGGGCGGTGGACGAGTTCGTGCGGGCCCGCTATCGGGCGCTGATGCTCGACGAAGGCTTGCGGCCCGACGGCCGGCGCGCCCCCGACATCCGGCCCATCTCGTGCCACGTGGGGCTGCTGCCGCGGGCGCACGGGTCGGGGCTATTCACCCGCGGGCAGACGCAGGTGCTCTCGGCGCTGGCGCTGGGCGGCATGGGCGAGGGGCAGATCATCGAGGACCTGCCCGAGGAAGACACCAAGCGCTTCATGCACCACTACAACTTCCCGCCCTACAGCGTGGGCGAGGTGCGGATGCTGCGCGGGCCCAGCCGGCGCGACATCGGGCACGGGATGCTGGCGGAGCGCGCGCTCCTGCCGCTCCTGCCGGACCAGGAGACCTTCCCGTACACGATGCGGATCGTCTCCGAGGTGCTGGAGTCGAACGGCTCGAGTTCGATGGCGAGCGTCTGCGCCGCCACGCTGGCGCTGATGGACGGCGGCGTGCCCATCCGCAAGCCGGTGGCCGGGATCGCCATGGGGATGGTGAGCGACGAGACGCGCCACGTGATCCTCACCGACATCCAGGGGATCGAGGACGGCTACGGCGACATGGACTTCAAGGTCGCCGGCACCCGCGACGGGATCACCGCGCTCCAACTCGACGTGAAGGTGGGAGGGCTGTCGCACGAGGTGCTCACCGACGCGCTCACCCAGGCGCGGGAGGCGCGGCTGCGGATCCTGGAGGTGATGGCGCAGACGCTGGCTCAGCCGCGGCCCGAGTTGGCGCCGCACGCGCCGCGGATGTTCGTGGTGGAGATCCATCCCGACAAGATCGGCGACGTGATCGGCCCGGGCGGCAAAGTGATCAAGAAGATCCAGGCGGATTACGAGGTGCGCATTGACGTGGAGCAGGACGGCCGCATCTACATCGCCGCGCCCGACCAAGAGGCCGGCGAGGCCGCGAAGAAAGTGATCGAGGACCTCACCACCGACCTCCAGGTGGGCGAGACCTATGTCGGCAAGGTGAGCCGGATCCTGCCCTTCGGCGCGCTGGTGGACCTGCTGCCGGGCAAAGACGGGCTGATCCACATCTCCAACCTCTCCCGGGAGCGGGTGGAGCGCGTCGAGGACGTGGTAAACGTGGGCGACGAGGTGGTGGTCAAGGTGCTGGAAGTAGACCCCTCGGGGAAGGTGCGCCTCACGCTCAACCTCGCGGCCGAACCCGGCAGCGGCGAGGGGCCGCACCGGGGCGGTCCGCGTCGCCGCCGCTGAAAGCCGATGTCACCCCGCGCCGACACCGTGCGCAAGACCACGCTCCCCAACGGCCTGCGGATCGTCACCCAGCGCGTGCCCGGCACGCTGTCCGCGGCGATCAGCCTGCACGTCCTGGCGGGGCCGCGGCACGAGGCGCCGGACTGCCGCGGCGCCACCCACTTCATCGAGCACCTGCTCTTCAAGGGCACCCAGCGGCGCTCCGCCCACGACATCGCGGTGGCCATGGACGCCGTGGGGGGCATGCTCAACGCCTTCACCGATCGCGAGGTCACCAGCATCCAGGCGCGGGTGATGGGCGAGCACGTGGCCGCCGCCGCCGAGGTGATCTGCGACATGGCGGTGAACGCGGCGTTCGACCCGGAAGAACTGGAGCGCGAGCGCGAGGTCGTGGTGCAGGAGATCAAGCAGTACGAAGACGATCCCGAGGAGATGTCCCACGACCTGCTGGCGGAGTCGGTGTGGCCCGAGCATCCCCTGGGCGCGCCGGTGATGGGCTCGGAGGCGCAGGTGCGCGCGCTGAGCCGCGAGCGGGTGATCGTCTACTTTCGCGAGCGCTATGTCCCCGCCAACATGGTGGTGGCGGCGGCGGGCGATGTGGACCACCGGCGGATCGTGAGCCTGTTCGGGCGCGCGCTCTCGTCCACCGGCGAGGCGCCCGCCGATCCGGCCCACCCGCCCCGATCCGTCGCGCCCGGCAGGCGGGTGCTGTCGCGCCCCGGGGAGCAGGTGCACTTCTGCCTGGGCGCGCCGGCCTACGCCCAGAGCGATGACCGCAATTACACCGTGTGGCTGCTCGACCGCATCGTGGGCTCGGGGATGAGTTCGCGCCTCTTTCAGGAGGTGCGCGAGAAGCGGGGGCTCGTCTATAACATTGGATCGTATGCCGCCGCCTACCGCGACGCCGGCCTGTTCGCCGCCTACGGCGCCACCACGCCGGAGCAACTGGAAACGGTGCTCGCCCTGATAGGCGACGAGTTCGAGACGATGCGTGCCCGCGGCGCGAGCGATGACGAACTGCGCCGCGCCAAGGCGCAGGTGAAGGCGGGCCTGGCGATGGCCCTGGAGAGCACGGGCTATCGCGCCACCTACGCGGCGATGTGCGAGATCTACTGGGGCCGCCACATCCCGGTGGGCGAGGTGGTGGCCAAGGTGGAGGCGGTCACGCGCGAGGACGTGACGCAGATCGCGAACCAGGTGCTCGATCCGCAGAGGCTGGCCTACGCCGCGGTGGGGCCGCTCCAGGAGGAGGCTGCCCCGTGAAGGCGATCCAGGTGCTCGTCTGCGGGGCCGCGGGGCGGATGGGCCGCGAGGTGGTGCGCGCCGTCGCCGCGCAGCCGGACATGAAACTGGTCGGCGCGGTGGACGTGACGGAGGGCGGCCGCGACATCGGCGAACTCGCCGGCGCGGGCGGCGGGGTGAAGGTGCGGGGCGACCTGGCGAACGCCCTCGACGCCGCGAAGCCCGAGGTGATGGTGGATTTCACGCTGCCGGGCGCGGTGATGGGCAACCTGCGCACGGCCATCGGGCGCAAGGTGGCGTGCGTGGCGGGGACGACGGGGTTCACGCAGGAGGATCTCGATGTCGTGTACGGGTTGTGCAAGGCGCACCAGACGCCCTGCCTGATCGCGCCGAACTTCGCGATCGGGGCGGTGTTGATGATGCAGTTCGCGGCGGAGGCGGCGCGGCATTTCGACGCGGCGGAGATCATCGAACTCCATCACGACCAGAAGAAGGACGCGCCCTCCGGGACCTCGCGCCGCACCGCCGAGATGATGCGGCGCGCCAAGGACGGCCGGCTGGACGGGCTCGCCAAAGACGAGGACTCCCCGTCCCGCGGCTTAGGGGAGGGCAAGATCCGCATCCACGCGGTGCGGCTGCCGGGGCTGGTGGCGCATCAGGAAGTGATCTTCGGGGGGCTGGGCGAGACGCTGACGATTCGGCACGACTCGATCAGCCGCGAGTCGTTCATGCCCGGCGTGCTGCTGGCCATCCGCAAAGTGCGCGCGCTCTCCGGGCTCACCGTGGGGCTGGAGAAGATTCTGTAGGGCGCGCCGCTCAGTCGATTGTCATTCTGAGCCGAAGGCGAAGAATCCCGGCCCTTCCGCGGTGGCGCAGGTTTCCAACCTGCGCGAGGCCCGAAGGGCCTCATCTTCCCCCGATCACCCCTAGACGCCGTTGAGCGTGACGCCCTCGATCGAGCCGCGCTACTTCCGCCCCACCCGGAGGCGGACGAACCGCACAATCCCATCCGCGGTATGCACTGCTACGCTGGCTTCGTGAGCCGTCGCGGAGAAGGGTGTGTCGGGGTAGCGGGCTTGCACAGCATAGTCAGCCATGCCAGAAGCCTGTGGTGCGATCGTTCGGAACTCCGGATCAATCTCAGCACAGTAACGCACGAGGGCGACAAGATCGTGAGTTCGCTCGATGGGCTGGGAGCGCGATGCCAGGTAGCCCTTCAGCGCCTTCTCGACAGCCTGTTGGGCATGAAAGCAGGCAGACCTGATCAGTTCCTGGGACAGCAGCACTTGCGCGGCGCGCAGATCCTCCTCGCTGCACGTCAACCACTCGTCGGCCGGCTCACGCCGCTCGTCGGTCTCGCTCATAGAGCACTCGTCCTCTGGCTGCGACGGTGTGCGTAAACGATCTCGGCTGGCGGACCCGCTGCTCAAACTCGACCGGCGTGTACACCAGCAGGTCTATGGGCACCGCCAGGTCCATGAGCGCCAGGCGCGCCTCCACACCCCTCCGCGTGAACGGGGCGTCGGTGCGCTGGACTACGAGCAGATCCAGGTCGGCGCCGTGCGTTGGCCGACCTTCCGCCGCGGAGCCGAAGAGGATGATCTTCTCGGGGTCGAGCACGCGCACCAGGATGTCGCGCACCCGCGCGATGAGCGCTTCGCGCTCGGCCTCGGTGAGTTCGCTCAGATCTATCATCCTGTTGTTCCCGGGCGGCATTCTACCACGTTTTGGCGGCCTCGAACAACCGCCCGTGCTGCTGCGACGATGTGCCCTGCTATGCCGGGCAAGGCAGGTTGGCAAGCGGTAGGGGCGGTTCGCGAACCGCCCCTACACTGAACCATTCCGTTGGGTAGCGGTTAGCGGGCCCAATGAGATTGGGCCCCTACACCTTAGCAGGGGCAAAAGCCCCTGCTCCACGCCGCGCAGGTTGCTAACCTGCGCCACCCGGACTACCCCTTGATGCCGGTGAGGGTGACGCCCTGGATGAAGTAGCGCTGGGTGAAGAAGAAGAGCAGGATCACCGGCGTCACCACCATCACGGCCCCCGCCATGAGCAGGTTGAACTCGCTGCCGTGCGCGCTCTGGTAGAGTTGGAGCGCGTAGGCCAGCGGCATCTTCTCGGGCGAGGAGACGTAGATCAGCGGCCCCATGAAGTGGTTCCACGCCCCCATGAAGGTGAGGATCACCACCGCCGCCAGCGCCGGCTTCACCAGCGGCAGCATCACCGACCAGTAGGTGCGCAGGTAGGAGCAGCCGTCTATCTTCGCGGCGTCCTCAAGGTCGGTGGGGATGGTGAGGAAGAACTGGCGCAGCAGGAAGATGTTGAAGGCCGTCCCGAAGAACGCCGGCACCCAGAGCGGCCGCAGCGTGTCCACCCAGCCCAGCCAGCGGAACACCAGGAAGAGCGGGATCATGGTGACCGCGCCGGGGAGCATCATGGTCGAGAGCAGCACCAGGAAGAGCCCGTCGCGCCCCGGCCAGCGCAGCCGCGCGAAGGAATAGGCCACCAGCGAACTCGCCAGCGTGACGCCGATGATGTTCATCACCGAGAGATAGACCGTGTTCCAGAGATAGAGCAGGCCGTGGCGCGTCTCCTCGGGCAGATAGGAGAGCGCCTTGGCGTAGTTGCCCCAGACCGCCGGGCGCGGGATCCACTCGGGAGGGATCACCATCAGTTTGGTTTCGACCTTGAGCGAGGTGGAGATGAGCCACGCGAACGGCGCCGCGAAGACCACCGCCCCCGTGAGCAGCACGAGGTGGATCGCGACCTGGCGGGCGTCCTGGCGGCGCCGGCGGCGGACCCGCCAGTCGCCGCCCGCCAGGCGATACTGCGCGGCGCACCAGGCGAAGGCCGGCAGGCAGGCGATGAGGACCGGCCACGGCTGGGGCAGCGGATGCGCCAGCCGCCACCCCAGCCACGCCAGCGCCGGCGGCGCGACCAGCCACAACGCCGCGGCCGGCCGGCGCCGCCGGATGGCATCGGCCAGGAGCACCAGCCACGCGCCGATGCTGAGATAGACCAGCGCGACCGCGAGCAGCCAGGAGAGAGCGTTCATCTCGTTATGGTCATTCCGAGCCCTTCACTTCGTTCAGGGTGAACTCCGCGAGGAATCCCGCATTCCGGGACCCTTCGCTCCGCTCAGGGTGACGGCTTCGCCGTCACTTGCCTTCATAATGCACCCAGCGGGGGGCGAGCGCGATCTGGATGAGGGTCAGGATGAGAATGATCCAGAACATGAGCCAGGCCAGCGCGGAGGCGAACCCCATCTTGAAGAACCGGAAGGCGCTGTTGAAAAGATAGAGCACCGGCACCAGGGTCGAGTCGAGCGGGCCGCCCGAGCCGCCGGTGACCACGTAAACGGTCTCGAAGGTCTGGAGCGCGCCGATGGTGCCCATGATGAGATTGAAGAAGATGGTGGGCGAGAGCATGGGGATGGTGACGTGCCAGAACTTGTGCCACGCGGTGGCGCCGTCAATCTCCGCGGCCTCGTAGAGGTGCTGCGGGACGCCCTGCAAACCGGCGAGCCAGATGATCATCCCGCCGCCGGCGCCCCATAAGCCCATGAAGATCAGGGCGGGCTTGGACCATTTCTCATCGGCGAGCCAGGCGGGCGGGTGGATCCCCAGCCAAACCGTGAGCGTGGCGCGCCAGGCCGAGTTCACCAGGCCATAATCGTAGGGGTTGAGCACCCACAGCCAGAGCACGGCGGTCGCCACCACGGGAACGATGGCCGGCAGGTAGTAGAGCGTGCGATACCAGGACATGCCCATGATCTTGGCGTTGAGCAGCATGGCGACGGCCAGGCCGGTGAGCATGCCCAGCGGGATGCCGATGCCCGCCAGGTAGACGGCGTTGATGAGCGCCGTGCGCACGTAGTACCAGTCGTGGCCGAAGAGGTCGCGGTAGTTGGTCCAGCCCACGTAGCGCGCGGGGTGGAGCACATCGTAGTCGCAGAAGCTGAGCACCACCGAGGCGAGAATCGGCCCCACGGTGAGCGCCAGGAAGCCGAGGATCCAGGGCGACGCGAAGAGATAGCCCCACGCCGCCTCGCGCCGGCCCAGCCGGCCCAGGCGCGGACCCCGGCGCCGCCTCCACCAGGCCCCGGCAAGCAGCAGGAGCGCGCCCCCCGCGCCGAGGCCGATCACCGGCCGCAGGCTGAGCAGCGGCAGTTGCTCGCGCGCGAAGACGCGATCGAGTTCGGCCTGCACCACGGCCTGGCCCTCGCGCAGCGCCTGCTCGGGCGTGCGCTTGTGGAAGACGGCGAGATCGAAGGCCCGCGCGTGCTCGTCCCACAGCCGCTGCCCCACGAACGTGACCGGCCGGAAACGGCTGTGCTTCATGAGGCCCATGAAGAGAAACAGGGGCTCGCGGTATTTCCTCTCCGTGGGGGCGAAGCGCGCGAACACCGCCTCGTCGGCGCGCATGTTGGCGGAGATGCCGGGGACGAACTTGCGCCCCTCGCCGCGCGCGTACTTCCGCTGCTCGGCGTTGGCGACGAGTTGCCCCTCGACGCTGGTCATGAACCGGATGAACTCCCAGGCCTCGTTCACGTGGCGCGCGCCGCGCGGGATCGCGAGCGAGAACCCGCCCGACCAGGTGATGAAGCGGTCGTCCTCGGGCCAGTTCTTGAAGGCGCCGCGGCGGTGGAAGCGGTCATCGGGGATGGGGGCGGGGGCGACGCCGAAGTCGAGGTTCGGAGCATAACGCGCGATGAAGTCGAGCACCCAGTTGCCATCTATCTTCATCGCCACCTTGCCCACGTAGAACGGGTCCAGTTCGTTGGTCTGGAAGGTCTGCTGGAAGGCGGCGAGGTCCTTGGCGCCGCCCATCTCATCGTAGAGGTGGGCGCACCACCGCAGCGCCTCGAGGCTGCGCGGGTCGAGCAGCGTGCAGGTGCGGCCGTCGGGGGACATGAACTCGCCGCCCATTTGCCAGGAGAAGAGATAGAACCAACTGTTGCCCCAGTTGGGGATGAAGCCGACGCACTGGTAGGCGCCGTCGGGGCGGCGCCGGGTGAGGCGCTTGGCATCGGCGAGGAGTTCCGACCAGGTGCGGGGCGGGCGGTCGGGATCCAGGCCGGCCTGGCGGAAGAGGGCCTTATTCCAGTAGAGGGCGCGGTCGTCGGTGCCGTAGGGAATCGCGTAGACCTTGCCGCGATAGACCGCCTCGGCCCAGCAGGCGTGGTAGAAGTCGCCGGGGTGGATGCGATCGCGCGCGATGAGATCGTCGAGGGGGCGGAAGGCGTCGCGCGAGGCCCAGTCGCCGATGGTGAAGCGGTCCTGGTTCACGACATCGGGCGGCACGCGACCGGCGATGGAGGTCATCAGTTTCTGGGGGTTCATGCCGCCGGCGCCCATGAAGAGCAGGCTGACTTCGATCCGGGGGTGGCGGCGCTCGAATTCGCGCACCGTGGGCGGGAGTGACTTGACCTGCTCGACGGGCTGCGCCCACCAGACGGTGATCTTGGTTTTGGCCGAGGCAGGCCCGGCGAGGGCCAGGGCGGCAGCCAGGGCGATGATCGCGCGCCAACGGGTCACAGCGTGGAGATTCGCTGCCGCGCGCGAGCAGCCCTCCTGCGGCGGAGGGGCGGGGGCCGTGGCGTGGAATCTTGTGCCGTGATGACCCCCGCACCTCCAGCCCTTTCGGGCCGACAGCGCGCGCTGCGCAGCGGGCTGGCCGCCGCGCTCTGGGCGCCTGCGATCCTCCTGCTGGCGCTCGTCGTGGAGGTGTGGAAAGACGGCCTGGCCTCGCCGTTTCAGGTGGACTACGGCGAAGCGCAGATCCTGCATTCCGCGCTGGCCTT
>Ga0315288_10003868_pt1 | contig 19084 bp, 14 predicted proteins | sample YL17G11_20_MG_FD_203454 | JGI IMG/M metagenome (GOLD analysis project Ga0315288, IMG submission 203454) | Sediment microbial communities from Yellowstone Lake, YNP, Wyoming, USA - YL17G11_20 | ecosystem: Environmental > Aquatic > Freshwater > Lake > Sediment | place: USA: Wyoming | collected... | reverse complement strand
ACCACGCGTCCAGCCGGCTACGAACCGTCACCGACTCGACGACCACGGGCCGCAGCAGGTCGACCAAGATGCGGCGAACCTGGCGCTGGTCCCGGGCATGGGGGAAACCGACTGAGGCGCCCAGATCGTCCCCGTGCCCGTCCATCAGGGCCCCCTCGCTGAACGGGACGATGGCGCGACCGGCATCGCCGCCGAACGGCTCGACGGCGGGGGGCACTTCGTAGGCGTAGGCGCCGCTCGTCGATGGCGTCCCGTCGAGCGTGTAACTCGCGTGGCACGCACCGACCCCCAACGTGGCAACGGTGACGCGTATCACCCACAGCGCCACCAACCGCGCGGGACAGGGACGGTCGCGGCTGTCGTACACTGCCCTCACGACTCGCTCTCCTCTGCAGACTGCCCGGGCACCGTCGGGCTGCGGTAGACGTTGGGAGATTCGGTGATCACCCTATGAAAGTCCTGGTGACCGGAGCGACGGGGTTCATCGGTCGCCATCTGTGCCACCACCTCGCCGGAGAGGGCCACGCCCTCCGGGTGGTGTCGCGGTCGCCATCCCGAGCGGGCGAGGGACTGCCCGATCCGGTTGAGGTCACCGACTGGGGATCACTCACTGGGCCATCTTCTCCAGGTGCGCTCGACGGGATCGATGCGGTGGTCAACCTGGCGGGCGAGACCCTGGCGGGCCGATGGACTACCGCGAAGCGTGATCTCATCCTCACCAGCCGTGTGGTCACGACTCGACACCTGGTGGACGGGATGCGGCAGTCGGAGGTGCGGCCCCGAGTCCTCGTCAGCGCGAGCGCCGTGGGCTACTACGGCGACAGAGGCGAGGAGGAGCTCACGGAGGAGTCCGCGCCCGGCAGCGGTTTCACCGCTGAGCTGTGTCGCGCCTGGGAGGCGGAGGCGCGACGGGCCGAGGACCTGGGCGTGCGCGTGGTGCGCTTCCGCATCGGGATTGTGTTGGGGGCGCATGGAGGAGCACTGGCAGAGATGGTGCCCATGTTCCGCCGGGGCCTGGGTGGGCCGTTCGGGAACGGCAGGCAATGGTGGCCGTGGATCCATGTCGACGACCTGAGCCGCCTGATCGCCTGGGCTCTCGCCGAGGACTCACTCTCGGGCCCGGTCAACGCCGTCTCGTCAGAGCCGGTCCGCCAGGTCGAGTTTGCGCGTACGTTGGGGGGCATTCTCCATCGCCCCACCTTCCTGTGGGCGCCCGCGATGGCTCTGCGGCTGGTGCTCGGGGGCTTCTCGGGCGAACTCCTCTCTAGCAGACGGGCTCTGCCGTCTCGCGTGCTGTCCGCGGGTTTCGGCCTCACGTATCCACGCCTACAGACAGCTCTGGCGAAGGCGCTGAGCTAGCCGCTAGCGATCGGCCAAGCCGTTCGCCTGGCGATCGGCCGAGCCGTTCACCTGAGTTTTGACGCCCTATGGCGGAACGCGTATACTACTCGTCTGGCGATCGGCCAAGCCGTTCGCCTCGGGACGCCGACATCAGGCGATCGGCCAAGCCGTTCGCCTCCGCGTCCGGTACGCCGCAGGGGCCGCGGCGCTGCTCACTCCAGGCGATCGGCCAAGCCTTTCGCCAGGCGATCGGTTCAGCCGTTCGCCACCCACGACGGGAGACGGGTTGCCTGATGGAGGACCTGGACCTGAACAAGATCGAGCGCAGGCTCGGCAGCAAGTACAAGCTGGTCGTCGCCGTAGCGCGGCGCGCGCAGCAGCTTCGGGACGGCGCGCGCCCCCTCGTGCAGTGCGAGTCCAGGAACCCCATCTCCATCGCGCTGAAGGAGATCTCCGAGAGAGAGATCCTGATCGACGAGACCGACCTGCTCGGCCCCGAGAAGGAGGACACCGGCGACCTCGCTGAGCTGTTCGCTTCGATGGATGACGACGATATGGGCGACCTGGAGGACTTCGTCGTGGGCACGGAAGATGATGAGGACGAGGCCGACCTCGACGACGAAGACCCCGACGCGGAAGACCTCCCCGAAGACAGCGAGGGCGAGGGCGGAGGGTAGCCCTACTCGTCTGCTCCGCCCCGCGCGCAGACACACGTGGATGGATCCGTCGTGGCTCAGCAGAAGCGTGACTACTATGAGGCGTTGGGTGTCAGCCGGGATGCATCCAAGGACGACATCAAGAAGGCCTATCGGAGGCTCGCGCGCCAGCATCACCCGGATGTGAACCCGGACGACCCCGATGCGGAGGAGCGCTTCAAGGAGATCGCCGAGGCCTACGCCGTTCTCAGCAGTCCGGAGAGGCGCGCCCAATACGACCGCTTCGGCCACGACGCGCCGAACGCCGTCGGGTTCGGCGACTTCGGCTTCGGCCTCGATGACCTCATCAGCTCGTTCTTCGGCGGATTCGGTGGCGGGCGTCGAGAGCGCGCGGTCCAGCGGGGCGCTGACCTCAGGGCGGATGTCACCCTGACCCTCGAGGAAGTCCTGACCGGCGTCGACCGTCCACTTACCGTCCGCAAGCTCGACTACTGCGAGGACTGCGAAGGGCGCGGCTCCACATCGCCCGATGCCGTGGAGACCTGCTCCGTCTGCCGCGGCGCCGGCCAGGTCGGGCGGACGCAGGCGACGATCTTCGGCACCTTCTCGTCCTTCGCCACATGCCCGAACTGCCACGGCGAGGGCGCCATGGTGCGCGAGCCGTGCCCGACCTGCCGGGGAGAGGGGCGCTTCGCTCAGGAGAGCACCATCACCGTGAGTATCCCCGCGGGCGTCAACGACGGTACGCGCGTCCGGATCGCCGGCCAGGGAGAGGCCGGCCAACGCGGGTCGCCGCCGGGTGACCTCTATGTCTTCGTCTCCGTCCGGAATCACGGGGTCTTCCATCGCGAGAAGACGGAGCTGGCCGTCGAGCTGTCCATCAGCTTCGCGCAGGCGGCTCTCGGCGCCACCGTTGAGGTGCCCACGCTCGAGGGTCGGGCGGAGCTGAAGATCCCGCCCGGCACCCAGTCCGGCGAGCGGCTGACGGTACCCGGCCAGGGATTGCCGGCTCTGCGTGGGGGCAAGCGCGGCAACCAGCATGTCTTCATCAAGGTCCGCACGCCCACTAAGCTCACTCCACGTCAGCGGGAGCTGCTGGAGCAGCTCGCCGCCGAGGACGGCGGCGTCGAGGTCGGCACCTTGCAGAAGGAAAACGGTCTCCTCTCGCGTGTCTGGCACTCCATCATGGGGGAATAGGCGGGCACAGGGCCCCTGCCAGCCGGGCACGCCGTCGAAAGGGGTACGCCGATGCGCTGGGTCAGGATCACCCTCAGCGTCCCGTCCGATGCGGCCGAGCCGGCGTGGCCGATCCTGGAATCGATCGGGTGCTCGGGCGTGGAGATCGCCACGACCCGGGAAGGCACTGACCTCGTCGGCTATGTCCCCGCGAACGACGGGCTGCAGGAGATGCTCCAGAGCGTCAAGCGCCGCGCGCAGGAGACGTGCAGAGACCTCGGCTGTCCGACCGACGTCAAGGTGGCCGTCCGGTTCGTCGATGAGGAGGACTGGGCGCACTCGTGGAAGTCGTTCTTCAAGCCGTTCCGCGTGGGGAGGCACCTCGTGGTCTGCCCTTCGTGGGAGACCGTCGATCTGGCGTCCGGGGATCGGCTCGTCGAGATCGATCCCGGCATGGCCTTCGGCAGCGGCACGCATGAGTCGACGCAGCTCTCCATGGAGGCCCTCGAGCGGGAAGTGCGTCCTGGCCATCATGTCATCGACCTCGGCTGTGGGAGCGGCATCTTGGCCATCGCCGCCGCCCGCCTCGGCGCAGCGACGGTGGAGGCCTACGACAACGATCCGGAAGCGATCCCCGTGGCCCGGGACAACGCAGAACGGAACGGGGTCGCGCACATCGTCCGCGTCGGACAGGCCGATCTCCTGGAGGCCGCGAGCCGCTGTGTCGACATCATCGTGGCCAACATCATCGCGCCGGTGATTGCGCGGCTGATGCCCATGGCGGCCGAGTATCTCAAGCCGGGGGGATGCTTCATTGGCGCGGGCATTGTGAAGGAGCGACTCGACATGATCGAGAATGCCGCCCTCGACGTGATGCCCATCGTGGATACCACCCACCGGGGCGAGTGGCGGTGTGTTGTCGCGCGAAAACGCACGCCCTGGGCCGTGTAGGAACGGCATGAAGGATGCCCGGTCGGGACAGTTCGTGGCCGTAGCACCGTACTACGACCACCTTATGCGTTTCGTTCCCTACGGCATGTGGGTGGACTACTGTGAGCAGATCCTCACGCGCGAGCGGGGTGAGGCCCGCGATGTGCTCGACCTGTGTTGCGGCACGGGCAGCATCGGGCTGCGCTTCGCGGAGCGAGGCTATCGAGTGGTCGGCGTGGATCTGTCTCCTCAGATGGTCGCTCTCGGCCGGGCGACAGCCGAGGCACGGGGCTCCTCGATGCGGTTCGTGGTGGCCGATGCCCGAAAGCTGTGCCTTCGGCCCGAGTTCGACGTGGCGGTATGCCTCTTCGACAGTCTCAACTACATCACCGCCGAAGAGCAACTGAGGGAGTGTTTCGCCGGCGTTGCCGCTGCGCTCCGGCGGCGCGGGCTCTTCCTGTTCGATGTGAACACGGTGCGCGCGCTGCGGCTGGACCTCTTCACGCAGGTCAACCGCGACGCCGCCGATAGCCTGCAATACGACTGGCGGAGTTCGTGGGACCCGGCATCACGCATCTGTACGGTGCACATGCGGTTCCGCTATGATGACAACGGCCGTACGGAGGAGTTCGAGGAAGTCCACCACCAGAAAGGCTACGAGCTCGATGAGCTCCAGCGCTGGCTCAAGGACGCCGGTTTCGACTGCTGCCACGTCTACAACGCGTACACGCTCCGAAGAGCCGGCATCTTCGCGAACCGCGTGTTCTTCGTAGCTCGAAAGGCGCGATCGGTCCTATGAGATGCGTGATCCTGCTCCTGCTGCTGACTCCTGCGCTGCTTGTCGGGTGCGGCAAGAAGAAGGCGCCGGACTCGGCTGAGGGTGTTGCCCAGGCCTTCGCGAAGGCCGTCAGCGCGGGCAAGATGGCCGACGCTGCGGCGCTCTTCGACTACGTCGAGGAAGCGCGCCGGCAGAATGACAGCTGGGACGACATCGCTTCGGGCCAGCGCAACCTGATCGTGGGTAAGCTCAAGGAGGACAAAGCATCGCAGCTCCTATCCGTGTTCCCCGGGGGCTCGAAGGTGACCGTTCAGCCTGGCGGCACGGCGGGCGTCTACACCGTTACCGTCAACGGCAAGCCCAGGGGCGCCCTGATGGTTCGGCAGACCCAGGCGGGCTGGAAGATCGTGAGCATGCAGTGACCATGAGAGGCACCGGTCACCCTTGCCGCCACTGCGCCGTTCGACTCCCATGGGTCGCGATCCTGGCCATCGCCTGTTTCCCCTCCCTGGCGGCGCGGAGCGACCTATTTGCCTTCAACCGCGTGGAGACACACCGTATCCGGGTGGAGAACCGCACGGGTGGCGCTGTGTCGGTGAGCCGGGACGGTGGAGAGACGTGGGAGACGGTCGGGAAGATCAAGGCTCCGGCGGTATCGCTGGCGCCGGGGTTCACGGCGTCCCAGTGGTCGGAAGACTCGACCGTGTGTGCGGTCGCGGTGCACGGGCTCAGGATTCGTGTCGGCGAGAGTGAGGACGCGTCCCGCGGTCTTCTGATCAGCATCGTGCCGCTCGAGTTCGCGAAAGCGCCGGAGAACTACGGCGGGCACAATCCCGGCACGTCCGGGATCTACACGGACATCCCTGCCGGAACCGGCGTTTTCCGCGAGTTCGCGCCCTTCCTGGGCAACATGGTCCTTCTCAAGCAGGACCGCGGCCTCGTCCCCATACCTGACCACCGCAAGCCGCAGGTCGGCGATGTCTATGTCATCCAGGTCGCGCGACCTGAGCGCTTGCCCATCTGCATCACCCTCGAGAACCGCGCCGGGGGGTCGGTCATCGCCGATTTCGGCAACGGCGAGGCGTATGAGTTCGCCCGAGTCAAACGGCCCGTGGAGGGAGTGGGGCGGTTCGACGCGACGGGCTACACCGGCATCGGGTGCATCAACACGAACCATGCCGGCGTGGTCACCATCAGCACCGCGCCCGACTTCAACGGGATGCCCCGCTTCGACACGCCGTTTGGCGAGTCGCGCGGCGGGTTCATGATCCAGCCGGATCGCCACGCGGCCGACGAGGAGTCCACGGGGGGCCCCGTGAGTCAGGTCATGGTCATCGAGGCGGTTCGGTCCGGCCACCCCCTGGAGGGCACGCCTCCCCTCTTCATGGGCTATCTCGGGCTCATGTACGACAGCAACGACCGGTCGCGGAGCTATGTGTGCGAGATGCAAGTCGACGGCGGGGAGTGGGAGCCCCTGGTGGAGAGCGTCGGCATTGACCCGTCGCTGTTCACAGCTCGCGGTCTGGAGGGGGCGCTCGCCAGAGCCGGCCGGGGACGCTTCGTGAACCAGGGGGTAACGGCTTTCCGCATCCTGTTCCCGAAGGTCATGCCGCTCTCCCGGGGCGGACCCGTCTAAGGCGGCCCGCCCGGCATCATTGAGGTCGGGGTAGCGTGACCCAGGCCCGTGCGGTGCGTCTGGCGAATGACGATACGGGAGTTTCCGCACCACTTGGGGTGACGATCCCGCGGTCTGGGTGAGGGAAGGGGCCTTTGATGGCGCGAGTCCGCTGCACGAGCTGCGGGCACGAGATCGAGGGGACGATCTTCTCCCTGTGCCCGTCGTGCGGTTCCGACGTGGAGCTCACCCCCGAGATGACGCGTCCCGAGGCCATGCCGCCTCTAGAGCTTGACCAAGCGCCTGAGCCGGAGACGTTGACACGATGGTCGGGCCTGGCTGTTGAGGTGGACGAGATGCCGAGGGCGGATACGACTCCGCCGATCCCGCCCCTCGCGCCGCCACCAGCCCCGCCCCCACCTCCTGCGCCTCCGCCCGTGCCGATAGCGGCGCCGGCAGCCGTGGATGCGACGGCAGCGCCGTCGGATGCGCCTTCTGACGAGGGATCCGACGAGATGCCATCATGGGCAGTCGATGCGCCAGTGCTGATCGCGTCTGTCGATGGATACCCCCCGATGTCAGCAGCGACCGTTCCAGGCTCGCCCCCCCCGCCCCCGCCGCCATCGATCGCGACGCCGGTGCCGTCGCAACCCCCGCACCTCGCTGCCTACCCGGCCCTGAAGCCCGGGGAGGAAGTGGAGCTTCTCGAGCAGGCAGCCACGCTCGTCCGACTCGGCGTGGACGACCTCACGCCGGCTATCGAACGCTGTCGACGGGTGACCGCCCACCTGCCCTACCACATCGGAGCGTGGAGTATCCTGGCGGAGGCGTTCGAGCGTTCCTCTCGGCTGGATGAGGCCGAGTGGGCCTGCCAGCGGGTCCTGGCCATCGAGCCCGGCAACCCGCAGGCCCAAGGCCAGCTCATGCGTGTCCGGGCCGCGAAGGGGTTGGTCGCTGCAGCGGCGCAGCCGGCGTCCTGGCAGGCAGGCGCGCCGCCCGGTTATCCAGGCTCCGCGCCGTACAGCCCCCCGTCTCCCCCTCGGCCGACAGAGCCTCAGTGGCGCCCACAGGAGGACGACGAGTCGGGGCAGGTCAGCCCTTGGGCATTCGCGGCTCTGGTGGCCGCCATCTGCTGTCCGTGTCTTGCCATCGTTCTGGGCATCGTGGCGTTGATGGACATTCGGTCGAGGGGCGTGGGGGGACAGAAGCTGGCGTGGGCGGCCATCGTCCTCGGAGTGCTGTTGACCATCGGCTCAGTTCTGCTCTTTGGGGGGATGATGCGTAGCGCATCCCGGGCACAGGAGCAGCTCATGAACCCGATGGGGCAGTACCAGGACATCCTCGAGTCCGAGGGTCTGTCAGGCCCCGATGCCGCAGGCGGCTCTCCTGCGATGCCGCAGGGGTACGGCCCGGGGATGCCGCCCCAGTCGACCATGCCCGGGTCCGGCGGCGGGACGATGCCCATGCCGCCCGCGCCGCAGTACGGCCCGAATAGCCAGCCGATGCAGCCCATGCCTATGATGCCTCGGCCGACGGGTCCCGGCCGCACCGGCGGAAGGACACAGCAAGGCTCGTCTCCTGGCTTCAGCGGGCCCCAGGGCTACCCTCCGGGGATGCCGTACGGTCCTACCGGCCGATGAAGTGCGGCGTGGGCTCGGTGCGTAAGCGCGCGAGCACCCACGCCAGGCCTCGGTGGACAGCTAGGGCCGCGACCCCGTTGTAGACGGCCTCCAGCAGCACGTCGCGTAGCCACGCTCCGAAGAGCGGGTATGGGCTCATGAGGAAGTAGGCCCCCTCGGCCATGAGTGTCGCCACGGCCGCGCACAGCAGGGGGGCGATGATGTTGGCGCTGAACACGCGGGCGCCCAGGTACCCCGCGCCGAGGCCCGCGACGAGGCGGGAGACGAGCAGCGCCCCCAGCCCCTCGCTGCCCAGCTGGCCGGCCTCGAAGATCCCGCAGAGCAGTCCAGTGGCGGCGCCCGTCTCCGGCCCCGCGATCACGCCGACACAGATGATGAACGTCAAGACCAAGTCCGGGCCCACACCGCCGATTGACAGGGCCCGGCTGAACCCGGCGCTCCACGCGCACGCGACGATGGACAGCAGCACGAGAACGGACCTAGCTCCCATCCGCGGGCCTCCTCTCGGCGCTGGTTCGAAGCACGCTCACATCGGCCACAGACCCGAGGTCCACCAACGGTGCCAGAGTCGCGGAAGCCCGGACAGCGCCCGGCATGCGAGGATCGCTTCTCCGATGGTAGGCGGTGACGGTCCCCACGATGAGCCCGTCGGGAAGCTGGTCACCCAGGCCCGAGGAGAGCACGATGTCCCCCTCGCGGACGTCGGCTGACAGGGGCACCTCCGGGATCTGCAGACCTCCCTCGGGCGTGCCCTGCACCGTGCCGATGTACTCCTCGGTGCGCGCGCACCGTGTCTCGATGCGGCTCCGGATGTCGTCGGCCCTGCGAACCGAGCATGTGCTTCTGCCGGCTCGGATGACCACGCCAACCAGGTCGGGCCCCGATATCACGGCATCGCCCGCCTCCACGCGGTTGGCGGTGCCCACATCCAGGACCAGCATTCGGGACCACCGCAATGGCCCCGGCGAGATCACCGACGCCATGGCGCGCGACTGGAGAAGCCGGATGAGGCGACTGCGTCCAGTCTCCAGGGAGGGGATCTGGACCGGAGCATCCAGCTCCTGCTCCAGCGCAGCCTGCTGTTCGCGGATGAGCTCGGCCCGGCCGGCCAAGAACTGGGCCTCCTCGCCCGAGGGCGCGCGGGCCAATACGCGCCGGAAGGCCCTGCTGACCCGTAAGGTGGCGCGCGCGGCGCGCTCTTCGCCGGCCAACTCCACCACCCGAAGTGCGATGTTCCGCGCAAGAGTGCCAATGCCGTGGTAGTCCTTGGCTACCGCGGCGGCCATGGCCAAGAGGACTGCAAGGGTCACCGTCAGGCGATACTGTGGTCGAGTCTCGCGCACCATGGATCGTGACCTAGCGCCCCTCAGTCTCGGCATCGTCACCGGTCGGACGATGTACGACGAGCACCTCACGCAGGCGCATCCATTCGACGAATGGCTTCACCGTAGCCTCGGCCGGTCGGCCCGGACGCGTCGCCGGCTCGTCCTGGACGACCCCCACAGCCAGCTCCGGCGGGTACACGCCGCCCATACCCGACGTCTCGACCCGATCTCCGCGGCTGACGCCATGGTCGGAGGTCAGGTAACTCAGGCTCAGCAGGCCGTCGGAGCGCCCGCCCGTCACGATGCCCCGAACGGACTCGTCTCCGACTCCCTTGGCCTCTTCTTTCTGGGATGCTCCCCTAGTCTGGTCGGTGGTATCGGCGCGTCTCTGCGCCGGGACGATGCGGACGGCGACGCCCACCAGGGGATCGGTGAGGAGCGCTGCTTCGCTCTCATAGGCGCCAACGGAGACGACCCGGCCGACCAGGCCGTCCGGCGCGACGACAACGTCTCGATGGCTCACCTCGCTCCGCTCGCCGCGCCCGAGACGGACACGTGTGCCCCTCGTCGGGGCCACCGTGGCGGCGACGAAGGCCAGGCCGCGGCCGGACAGCTGCTCTGCCACCTGCTGAAGGCGCCGCAGCCGCACGGACTCGCGGAGGCCCTCCTGGCCCAGAAGCTGCTGAGTCCTGAGGTCCGCGATCTCGCGCCGGAGCAACTCGCGACGCTGCGTGGGGTTCCCGGGATCGAGCGGCGGAGGAGCCGGGCGGCGGCCGAGAACGGCGCCGAAGGTGAGCAGGACCAGGACCGCGGCCACGATGGTCGCGTCCCGCTGCCACCATGGCGCGCCGGGCGCGCCCCTCACCCTGATACGCGTCTCCATCGACCGACCTCGGTTGCCCGTCCCCCGGTCCGTGCCGGGCACTTCACGCGCCGGCGGGGCCGAACGCGGCGACGCGGTAGTAATCCATGAACGTTACCAACAGCCCGTCGGCGATGGCCGGCGAGCAGGTGACCGCGTAGCTCGTCAACTCCGACCAGAGCAGCTCGCCGGTGGCACGACTTACAGCGTACAGCCCGCCATCCCTCGACCCGAACACGACCGAATCGGGCGTGATCGCAGGAGAAGACGTTACGGCCTCGCCAGTTCGGAACTCGAGCGTTGCCTCACCCGTATCGAGGCGCAGCCCGCGGAGCAGGCCGTCGCCCGACCCCACATAGACCGTCCCACCGCCGATCGCTGCCGATGAGCGCACCTGCCCGCCCAGGCTCGCTCGCCACTGGACCTTGCCGCTGTCCGAATCGATGCAGTAGAGGTGTCCATCATCGGAGCCGAACACAACCCTGCCATCGTCGCAGGCCGCCGACGCATGGATCTCCGCCTCGCTGGGCACCGCGAAGGCCCTGGTGCCGTCATCCGCGTCCAGGGCGTAAAGGCTTCCATCCCAACAGCCGATGTAAACCTTGTCCGCGACGGCTGCGCTGGCGAGAATCTCGCCGCCCAGCTCTGTCTTGAACACCAGAGCGCCGGTGATGGCGTCCAGGCAGTAGAACCGGCGGTCCCATGAGCCAATGTATACGCGCCCGTGCGCCAATGTCGGCGCGGCCCGGATCTCGCCCTCGGTGGCGAACCGCCAGATGCGCTCCCCGGACCCCGCGTCGAGGCAGTGGATGACGCCGCTCTTGCTGCCGCAGTAAACCCGACCGTCCCAGACCGCCGCTGTGGCCTCGACCCGCTCCCCCATGGAGACCTGCCAGGCCACTTCCCCGCTCTTGAGCCCCAGGGCTCGGAACACCCCGTCTCGCGATCCCGTAAAGACCATACCGTCCTGCACGCACGGGGAGCTGACGATCTGCCCATCTGCCCGGTGGGACCACACTTGCTTCAGCGGGTAGCGGAGAGTCTCAGGGGAGCAGCCGGCATGGTCCGGCGTCTTGCGGAACATGGGCCACGAGTAGTAGCCGCTCTGCAGCTCGTCCTCGAGGCGGTCCACTGCGCGAGCAAGCTCGTCAACGGCCTCTCGCTCCTCGACGGCAAGGTCGGCCTCAAGGAGGGGCACGATCTCGTCGCGCGCGGGCTGAAGCCGCCTCTGGTCCCAGAGGGCCTTCGTGAGTGCATAGCGCAGGGCGGTCGGGCTCGCATCAGGAGCCACGGCGTCGGCCAGCCGACGGATGCACTCGTCACCCAGTGCCAGGCCTGCGAGCACGTTGCCCGTCTCAACGAACGACCAGTCGGGCAGCCCCCCTGCTCGCCTCGCGGGCCGGCTGACGGCGTCTACCACTGCTTCGAGGCCACGGAGGGCCGCCTTCGGACCAATGCTCCGAAGGGCGGATACCACTGCGTGGTAGACTGGCATGGGCTCGTTGGGCCGTGTGAGCACGTCGATGAGCGCGATGGCCGCGGCGTCCGTACCGATCTGGCCCAGGGCGTAGGCCGAGCGCACGCGCGCGGCCGTGTCCCCCACGCTGAGCGCTCGGACGAGCTCCCGCCCCCGCTTCTCCAGAGCGCTGGTGATGCGCTGCGAGTCCCCGCCCTCACACTCCGGTAGCGCGTCGAGGAGCGCCTCCAGAGCCGCGGCCGACCCCAGCGTATCCAGTCGCTCGACGGCGCGCTCGCGCACCGGCTCACTGTCGTGACGAAGCATCCGGCGCAGGAACGCCACCTCTTGGTCGCCCAATTCCCTGGTCTTCGGGAACCAGTGGTCCAGCTCGAACTCGTGTTCCGCGCAGCTCACGAGCAAGAGCTCCAGCTCGTCCGGCGTGGGGCTTAGCGCCTCCCGCGACTCGTGGATAGCCTTCAGCGCCTCCCGAGGGATCGCGACCTGGAACTCGATCCAGTTGTTGAGCTCTCGGGCCAGCAGGTCCTGTGCGTCCTTGGCTTCGATCTCGGCCTCGGACATCCAGCCCTCGATCTCGTCCACGAGGTACTCGTGCACCAGCTCGTATCTCCGGTCGGCCTCATCGCCGATCCGGCGGACGAGACGGTAGTCCGTGAGCTGCCACAGAAGCTTCTCGATCCGTGCCCGCTCGATCCTCAGATCCGAACAGATCTTCTCCATGGCGAGAGGCGCCTTCATCCGCATGGAGCGGACCAGCTCCTTGAGCACGGTCCGCGCCGTCTCTCGGTCGCGCCATGGGAGCTGCTGCAGTACGTAGCCGATGTGCCCCTTCAGTATCCCCTGAGCCCCATTCAGGGCCTCGTAGTCCTGCAGGTTCGCGTGTCTCCGCCGCGGCCCGAGGCGTTCGACGAGGCGATAGCAGATGATCTGCAGATCGGCCGGCCGTATGCCCTCATCGCTATCCAGGTCCTCCAGGATCTGGTCGGTGAGCAGGTCCTCGAACTTCATCTCGAACTTGGCCGTGGGCTTCACAATGGCCTGCCGCGCCTGCGCGGGAGCGAATCGCTTGAGGCGGTACACGGCATGGAGGATGCTTGGGATCTGCTCCTTCAGCTCATAGAGCTCGTGGAAGAAGTCCTCGCGAATGCCGATCACCCAGCGCACATTGAGGGACCCATCGCTGGTGCACTCCGCCATGCCCTCGACGAACGTCTGGCGCACCCGGTCGCCCAACCGAGTGAAGAACTCCTCGAACTGGTCCAGGAAGACGACGACTTGACGTCCGGTCTCCTCGGTAATGGCCTTCAGTGCCTCGTGCATCGAGCCGCGGCGTTGGCGTATGTGAGCGGGCTCCTCAATCGGGGCGTGCCTCGCCAGCTCGCCCAGCAGGCGTCCGCGCGGGTCGTCCAGCACGCGCGTCGCCACGGCGATGGCGCCCTCGTCCTCCAGCCGGGGGATGAGTCCGGCGTTGATGAGGGACGTCTTCCCGGTCCCGGAGCGTCCGAAGATGACCGCGACGCGGTGCGCATCGATGAGGTCGCTCACATCGGCCGTCTCCCTCTCACGACCGAAGAAGATGCTGGCATCGCGCGTCTCGTAGTGGTCCAGGAACTTGAACGGCCCTTCGGGCTCCACGTGGAGGAGCTGCTTACGTGGCTCGATATGCGTGTCGGACCCGCGTCGCACTCGTCGGTCGTAGAGTGCGGCGAAGAACCCGTCAAACGTGCCCGTGTCGCGGCTGATGACCTGACGCTCCGTCTTGCGGTCGACCAGGAACTGAACGACCGCGGGCATGAACGCGTGGTGCTGAAGCTGCTCCGGCTCCTCGATCCGCAGGTTGTCGTATGCATCGCGGTCCGCGATGGGGTACCGGGGGTTCACCCACCATAGCGGGGCGGCGTCGTGCGAGAACGTCGAGAGAAGCCCGCGGTCGCGGTCCCCGTAGCCGACCACGATGACCGTCTGCCGGGACAGCTCGTGAACCACATGAGCCGCGCGCTTCAGGTGGGAGGCGACCTGCGCTGCAGTGATGGCCGCCCCTACACCCGCGTCGCCGAGCAGCTTCACTACCGTGAACCGGTTCGACTCCACCAGGGCGCCCGTGATCTCGGTGCGGGTCGCTTTGCCCACGACGACAAGGTTGTACTGCTCGCCGGGCATGAGGTGCTCCTGCTCTAGCGCCTGCTCCAGCAGGTTGTCGAACCCCATGGTGAAGATGGTGCTGAAGTACCGCTCTTTGACCAGTCTCGACAGCCGCAAGTGCCCCTCGCTGAGGATCAGGTCCGCCGTCAGGGGAGTCAGCAGGTCCGCGATCTCGTCGCCCGACAGGTGCGCCGAGTCTACAGCGTGCTCCGCGACCTCGATCCGCTCCGGCAACGCCTCGGGGAGCGCCACTGCGGCCTGCTCTGCGTACCGCAGACACGCCTCCGCTGCCAAGTCCACGTTCGTCTTCCGGTCGGGCTTCAGGGAAACACTGCTGCCCAGGACCAGGACGACGCGGTTCATCTGGCCTCGATGGCGCTTCAGAAGCTCGGAAAGCTCTTGCATCATGGGGTATTCACCGCGCTAGAACGTGGGTATCCGTGAAGAAGGATACCAAGAACGGGGCCGGGTGTAACCCCTTCGGGCCGTGTCTTTTCACCATCGTGGCACCACAGGAGACTCGTCCTGTGGCACGAGGAAACCGGTACTCCCGAGGCGGATTCCCATGCTTTGGCCGCGAACAGCCCTCGGGCCGACTCCGGTCCGCCACGCATCATCGGGAGGTGCACCATGGGCGCGCGCTCCATAATGACGGCCGGTATCGCACTTGTGTCCGGAGGGTTCGCTATGGCGGAGTCATGGGTCCCCGCCGATCCACCCATGGATGCCGTCATGGCATCCGAGACCGAGGTGCAGGCCGCGCACGAGTGGGCTCATCGCGTCTTCTGCGGAGAAGACACCGTTGCCGCGGCCGGGCCGATCGCGCTGGCGGTGCGGCGCCAGGACCACAACGTCCTCCGGTTCCGCGAGTCGTGCATGGAGACGCCCCTGCGCATCGGACGCCGGGCGTTTGAGCGGGGCCTCGGCACGCACGCGAACAGCGAGATCGCGGTCGCCGTGCCGGAGGGCGCGCACCGGTTCGCCGCCTCGGTGGGCGTCGACAACAACGACGACACGGGAGGCGTGCGGGGGAGCGTGCGCTTCCTCGTCGAGGCCGATGGGCAGGAGTTGGCTTCGACCCCGGTCATCGCCGGTGACCAGGGGGCGACCGACCTGGACGTCGCGCTGCCTCGGGGGACTCGGGAGATCGTCCTCAAGGTCGACGCCACCCCTGACGGCCCCGCATACGACCAGGCCGACTGGGCCGACGCGCGGTTCACCATGGACGACGGTAGTGTGCGGTTCCTCGACGAGGGGCACTCGGTGTCGTTCCTCCGGGACGCGAGCGTGCCGTTCTCGTTCCTCTACGGGGAGCAAGCGTCCGCGTCGCTCCTTCCCGGGTGGAGCCGCACGGTTAGCGAGGAGCGCCTGCCCGGCCGGACGAGGACGTCCGTCAGCTATGACGACCCGGCCACCGGGCTGCGCGTGACGGCCGAGGTGACCACCTTCGACCGGTTCCCGGCGATCGACTGGGTGCTCTACTTCGAGAATCGGGGTGGCGCCAACACGCCGATACTGTCGCAGGTCCAGGCGCTCGATCTGGAGACAAGCACCGGCAACTCGAAGCGGGCCGCCGTGCTGCACACGCTCATTGGCGATGTGTGCGGTGAGACAACGTTCACGCCCACGCGGACGCCGCTCGGTATTGGGCAGTCGATCTCGGCGGCCCCGCAGGGCGGGCGGCCGTCCAACCAGGCGTGGCCGTTCCTCGACCTGGAGTACCGGAACGAGGGCGTCATCACAGCCATTGGCTGGTCGGGCCAGTGGGCGTACTCCCTGGACCGTGCCGCGAGCGGGCCCACCCGCCTTCGCGCGGGGATGGAGCTGACCCACTTCTACCTCTCGCCGGGCGAGCGCATCCGCTCCCCGCGCATCGTTCTGCTGCCCTGGTCCGGCGACCGGACGGCGGCTCACAACCGGTTCCGCCGGCTGGTGCTGTATGAGTATGCGCCGCGGATCGACGGGCGGCCGGCGCAGCTACCCATCGCCGCACAGTGCTTCGACCGGTACTCCTCGTCGCGCCCTGGCTGGGCGACCGAGGACGGCCAGATCGCCGCGGCGCACTTCGCCAAGCGGATCGGTTGTGACGCGCACTGGCTCGATGCCGCCTGGTTCCCAGGTGGGTTCCCGAACGGGGTCGGCAACTGGACTCACAAAGAGGAGTCGTTCCCCAACGGCCTTGGGCCCGTCGGCCGGGAGTGTGACAAGCTGGGGCTGAAGTTCGTGCTCTGGTTCGAGCCGGAGCGCGTGGCCGCGGGCACTCAGATCGCGCGGGAACACCCGGAGTTCGTATTCGGCGGTGAAGCCGGCGGCCTGTTCCGGCTCGATGACCCGGCGGCGCGGCGGTGGCTGACCGATCTGCTATCCGCGCGGATCGAGGAGTACGGCATCGACATCTACCGCAACGACTTCAACATCGATCCCCTCCCCTTCTGGCGGGCGAACGATGCCGCGGACCGGCAGGGGATGACCGAGATCCGGTACGTCGAGGGCCACTACGCGATGTGGGACGAGCTGCGGGACCGGCACCCCGGCCTGCTGATCGACAACTGCGCCAGCGGCGGCCGGCGGATCGACATCGAGACCTGCTCGCGCTCAGTGCCCCTGTGGCGCAGCGACACGAGCTGCTCACCCGGACACCCCGACTGGAACCAGGCGCAGAGCTACGGCCTCAGCCTGTACATCCCGCTCCACACGGCCTGCGGATGGGTGCCGGATGCCTACGACTTCCGCAGCTCCGCCGCCGGGGGCGTGGTCTGCCAGTTCGACTACCTGAACCCCGACTTCCCCGCCCGCGTCGCGAAGGCGGCCATCGAGGAGACCAAGGAGGACCAGCCCTACTGGTATGGCGACTTCTATCCACTCACGAGCTGCTCCACAAAGCCCGATCAGTGGATCGCCTACCAACTCCATCGCGCGGACAGCGGCTCCGGAATCGTGCTTGCATTCCGCCGGCACGAGTCGCCCTACCCGGCGGTACAGGTGAGCCTGCAGGCGCTCTCGGCCGACCAGAAGTACGCGGTCGAGTTCGTGGACGGCGACCGGCACGCTACCACGCGGAAAATGCGCGGCAAGGAGTTGACGGATAGCCTGGAGCTGCGCCTCCCATCGCCGGGCGACAGCCTGGTGCTGCGGTACCGGCCGGAGGACTGAGTTCCACTCAGACGCCCCCGTTGCGCCAGACGAAGACGGTCCCCTTCTCCGGCCCGTGGAGCGGCCGCGAGACGATGTCGAGCACGCCTCGGCCGAAGAAGCCCGCGAGGCGGGCGTGGTGGGTACCCGTGCCCTCGTCGATGACATGGCGGACGAATCCGCCGCGGCCGTCGTTCTCGTAGACCATCAGGCGCGGCGGCCGATCGGCGGGCAGGCTGCTGAGGCCGATCTCGCCCACGAGGATGTCCAGCCGCCCGTGGCCGCACAGGTCGCCAAGCTGCAGTGAGTGCGCGTCGAGCAGGCCCTCCGCGAGAACATGCTCCTCCCACGGCGCGCGGATGTCATCGCCCGCTCGGAACCACGCGAGCTTGCCGCCCTCCGGCTTGCCGTAGATGCACGGGTCGCCCTCCGAGAGCACGATCTGCGGCCGGCCGTCGCCATCGAGATCCCCGACCGCCACAACGGTGGTGATGTAGCCGGACACGACCCTGTGCTGCTCCCAGCGACCATCCGTCCACTTGTACCAGTGCGTGCCGGCGACGATCTCGTTCGCGCCGTCTAGGTCGATGTCCGCGATCGCGAGCCCCTCTTCCGGCTGTTGGCTCTCACGCACATCAGCCGCGATGGCCTCGACGCCGGGCCAGGAGCTGACGCGGGGGTCGCCGGGTATGGGCACCCGGTAGAGCGTCGCGCCGCCCTGGTTCCAGAACACGAGCGAGCGCACCCCATCACCCGTCACGTCGCCGACAGCCTCATCGTGGAACTGCGGTTGCCCGGTCCTTGCGATGACCCGCCGTGTCCACTTGCTCTCGGCCGCCCCCGGGTTCTCCCACCACGACAGCTCGTCGGAGCGGTAGTCCCCGCCGTTGATGACATCCGGGAGCCCGTCGCCGGTGATGTCGACCGCCAGACCGCCGCACTCCTGGTTCGTGACCTCGTCGATGATGTGGCGCACCCACGGTTGGCCGTCGCCCCGGTTCTCGAACCATCCCATGAGCCCGTTGCGCCCGGAGACGAGCACATCGGTACGCCCGTCCTGGTTGATGTCGGCGACGTTGAGCAGCGTGTTCATCTCCGGCGCGTTGTCCAGCTCCCCGATCGCGATCCTCTCGAACTCCGGGCATCCCAAAGCCGTACCTCCCTCGTCAGCCGCCCACGCCGCACCGCTCGCGACGAGCGCGGTGATGAGCACCCAACTGAGATGACAGGTCCCCATGAACGCCTCCCGCCCCTCTCCCATTCCGCTCAACGCCGCCGCGTAGCGCACGCTGAGGGCACCTGGAGTCGGTCCATCCGGACACCCCTCGTCGCCATCGTCTCCACGGTCCAATCCCCCCTTGGCACAGTTCGTCGCCACCGGCGTGGGGAGTATTTGGGCTTGCTACGTAGCAACTCCTGCCCCCGTCGTTCGCCCCCACGAGTGCGGGGGAATAGGCGGTGGTCAGGGACTGTCCCGGTGTGGTGGAGTGCGGTGGTGCGGACTGTCCCGACGCGGTGGCCCTTCCACGCCCACGGCCCAGCGAGCGCTCCCCAACCGGCGATCTGGGCACTTCCCAACCGGCACCGACACATAGGACCCCTCCGGACGAGGCCTACCATGTCCGGCGCGGAGTCCGGACCCACAGATCAGGCTCACGCCGGGCGAGGCCCCAGAGACGCCACCACGCTACTCGCCGCCAACCTGAGCCGCCGCGGCCTGGAGTCTCCCACCCTCCCAGACACACGGTATGGCATGCAGCCACTTCGTGCGGCTGCATCCCAAGTCGTGTGTACGGGGAGGTACGGTGGGGGAGGGGGTCGTACATCGATCCAGGTGACACTGAGAGGAGCCTGGAGCGATGGGAAGTCGAGAGATCGAGATCCGGTTGAGGGTCGGGATTCCGTCGGGCGCGGACATCTCGACGGTGGATCGGCTGACTGACGAGGCAGGTCGCGAAGCGACGGCCGCAGCGCTCAAGAGGGCCGCGGCGGAAGAGTCCGAGCCCGAGA
>Ga0315288_10003864_pt1 | contig 19089 bp, 14 predicted proteins | sample YL17G11_20_MG_FD_203454 | JGI IMG/M metagenome (GOLD analysis project Ga0315288, IMG submission 203454) | Sediment microbial communities from Yellowstone Lake, YNP, Wyoming, USA - YL17G11_20 | ecosystem: Environmental > Aquatic > Freshwater > Lake > Sediment | place: USA: Wyoming | collected... | reverse complement strand
GTGAGCTCCTCCAAAAACTCCTTGGGCGTCTTGTACCCCAAAGCCTGGTGAGGGCGCACCGTGTTGTAGACGCGCTCCCACGCCAGGGCGTGCTGGTTAAGTTCAGCCACAGTCCAGGGGAGGTCGGCCACCTCATAGAACTCCTCGGCGTGGGTTCTGTTGGCCCTCTCCACGTGGCCGTTGAGTTTGGGGGAGCGGGGTGGCAACACGAACAGGCGGATCCCTCGTTGCTGGCAAGCCTCCTCGAAGGCGGCCTGGAATTCGGAGCCGCCGTCCACCTGGATGGCCCGGACAGGGAAGGGTGTCCGCTCCTCGAGGGTGCCCAGGAAGCGCCTGGCGGCCTGGGCGGTAGCCCGACTGGCCACCATCAGGACGTCCCAGCGGGACACCACGTCGCGGGCGGTGAACTGCTTCAGGACTACCCCCGGCAGGGGCCGCAGGTCCAGAGTATCCACCTGCACCAGGTCTCCAGGGAAGGCCACGCCATAGTCCTTGGGTTTCCGCACGGCATAGGGGCGCAACCAGGGGCGCTTGCGGGCCGAGACGGGCTGTCGAGGCGGGTCTACCAGCACGCCCTGCTCCCTGAGCCGCCGCAAAATGCGTCCTACCATGGAGGTAGAGACCGACCATCCTTCCCGTCGCAACAGCACCACCAGCTTGTCTTTCCCCCAACGGGGGTACTCCTTCCGCAGCCTCAGCACCGCCTGCGCCAGCTCCATGCTCCAGGTGGGTTGGCGGCGCCGGCGCGGGCGGCGCGAGCGGTCCTCCAGAGTGCGCAGGTTCTGATGGTCGTAGCGTCGCCGCCAGCGATAGAAGGTCTGCGGGCTGACGCCGAAGTAACGACACGTCAGACGAGCGTTATGGCCGTGGCTCTCGTAGTAGTCCATCCACTTCAGCCGTCGCCTGGCTTGACCTGACAGCTCCCGCCCGCGGCCCGCCAGGCGTAGGGCCCCGCGCGCTGTGCCGCTGATAATCCGCATAGTGACACCATTCTAACGTGTCACCCATGTTTCTGAACGAGCTCAGTCCTTCGAGACCCCGCTTTCTGTTACGGAACGAAGGCCGGTGACCACCACATCCCGCCACTTAGGTCTCGACCTCTCCGCTCACCACCAGACGTGCGAGGCGCCTCCTGTCGTAGAGCCTAGACTTCAGGGCCAGGATCACCAGGGCCGCTAGACCGCCGGCATCAGTCAGAAGGGACTGAACACCCACCCCGCGGTACGTGTCTAGGATGCCGTGGATTCGATCCGCGATGCGGTCTCCGTACGATTGGCCCGCTGTTTCCGCGAGACCACCTGGGATGTGAACATTGCCCAGGTCAGGCCCTAGGAACGGCCAAAAGAACTGGTGCGCCGACAAGCCCTGCAAGTCCATAGCCAGATGAAGGAGCGGCAGGATGCCGTAGATCCACAGGCCCCTACGGATGGCCACCAACACGGCCAGTAGCACCAGGTTGAAGACCAGCGTGTGAGCAAAGAGCCTCCCCGACTGAGCCCCGGGGATGACGAAGACGTGAAGAGGGCGATCTATGACATCGGGCAGGACGGCCATGAGAGAGACAAGACGGTAGTCAATGGACTGCCTGAGAGCGAACCTCTGCCCTACTCTCACTGCGCCTGCCGTGTAGCCCAGGTGTGCCAGGAGGAGCAACCTAGACCTCTGTGAGCTGACGGCCAGGCCGGAGGGTACCGGGCTGATTCGCTTCCCATTCCCGCATTATCACGGTCTCCTAGGGGCTGGTGCCTGGGATGACAAGCATTTGCCCGGGATAGATCAGGTTTGGATTGGGAATGCCATTTGCGGCTGCTATCTCAGTGAACTGCACTCCGAAGACAGCGGCGATGCCCATCAGAGTGTCGCCAGGCTGCACCAGATAGGTGGAGGGTGGCGGAGTTGCCGGCGAAGAGGTAGGACTGGGCACAGGCGCCTCCGGCGGAATCGAAGGCGCTGGAGGCTGGAGGCTCGCCGGGAACGATCCCACGGTAGGGCTAGGAGGCGGCGATTCCGGCGTAGGGATGCGTGGTGGGGCCATTCCCTCCTGGCGCGGGATCTCGGTCACGGTCGCTTGCGGAGGGGGAGCCCCGACGTCCAGCCAAAGGTGGAGGGTCCTGTAGGGCACATCATTGTCCCCTTTGTAGAGCACAAACTCCACTTTCTGATTGCTGCCCGGCTGGGTGGCCGTCAGTGTTAGGGGTCTTTCCCACTTCTCCTTGTTCGCCAGTTGGAGGCTGTCGAGGCTCGCAGCCGGCCGTCCAGCTATCGTTGCCTGGACGCGGTAGTTAACTTCCGCCCCTTCGTGATTTACGATGCCCAGCATCAGGGTGAACTCCTGTCCGACATCGACCGCCCTGGGGTACCCCTCGGCTTTGCCGCCTGGTCCCAGGACGTAGAACTCCGTGAACTTCTCCGAACCGGCCGAGGAAGTAGCCAGAAAGTAGCCGCCGACACCCAAGCCCGCCAGTGCCAGTACAAGGAGGAGGCCCAGGAGCCGATCCGCCAGGCGCAGGCTCAGCAATTTCGGGAGGAGGAGATTCACCGGAATGGCCATGGCCTCACCGGGGGGCAGCACCAGTCTTCTGTACATGGCCACGCTGGCGGCAAGGACGACGAAGAGGGTTAGGAAGGCCAATATCGGGTCGAGACGGATGCCCCAGGGAGAATAGTTGAGGGCAAGGCCTATTAGGGGAACCACCGCAATGCTCAGGCCGAGGCTCAGCGCCAGGCGCTCAACAAGGTCTAGGTCATCCTTCCGAGGATAAAGGGCCGCCACAAGGACGTACCCTGGCAGGAACAGGACAAAGACGAGCCCGAAACCAACGCGAGCCGGTTCAACAGACGGGACAAGGAGCACAATAAGGGTGGTGGCCAGCGCGCACGCCACGACCAGAGCTAAGTCGACGGTTCTATTCACACCCAGATTGTACTTTCTGCGCTCTGGCTGCTGCTCATGTAGACGCGGGCCAGGAGCCTCGCTTTCTGGTTGACGGCCTTCCCCTGTAGCGTGGTACCGAATGCGATCGTACAGCGCTCGCTTGGCTGGATCGCGCAGCACTGCGTGAGCCTCGTCTAGCTCACGCAGCCGTTCGGCTGCGTCGATTCCAGTGTAAACGTCGGGGTGGTACCTGGGCTCCAGGCGCCGGTAGGCCGTGTCTATGACCTCCGGCTCGGCGTCGGGGCTCACGCCTAGGATGTCGTAGTAATCTTTCACTGTCGAATCGAACGGCACTCGCAGTGGGCGGTTCGGTCGAGCTGCCGCGTGTCCCCATCCTACCCGGAGGCGGCGGGGCTAGCAAGGGAAGCATCTGCCCTCACCTATCGTCGTGCATAATGCAGGCGCGGATGTCTGTCTCTTGGGGAAGCCTTTCGTCTACGGTCTTGGGGGCGGCCCCGTTGAGCGGTCTGCGTCCAGCGTCTGGCACAGGCGAGGGCGAAATGACAACGGCCGCGAGCAGAAGCCGTCCGGGCGTTAGGCCCCCATAGCAAGTCTCGCAGGCCACACGAGGGCGCGACCCGCGAGTGCTAGTCTCACTCGCGTCCAAGACCCATAGTAACCCATGGACTGCGGACGATGATGCACCAAAGGCGTCGCGGCCGGCCGCGACCGAATCGACTTCTGGCTCTAACGCCACGCCAAGCCGTGTGGGTCGAAGTTTCCACCGGAGACGACTGCCACTGTTGGCTCGCCCCGAAACAGATGTGACAGCAGCGCCGCCAGTTCTACTATCACCTTCGTCCGTGTGTCGCGAGTATCTCTGCGTCGTTGACAGACACCACCCCCCAATCCATGAATAAGACGTAAAGAGACTCCGATATTAACCGGGCTTCTACTGACATAACGAGGGCGTTTCGTCTATGGTACAGATGCGGTCCGGTCTCCGCACGACCGATGCCGACAGCAAGGGTTCTTGGGCTGACCCGGCTGGCGGCACGGGCCGGCCTGGCGTGCTGCCTCTTTGGGGCCCTCCTGGTGATGGTCGGGAAGGCCTCCTCGGATGACGTCCGCCTGGACCCAGGCTGGAACCTCGTCACCTACGCGGGCTCGACCAAACCCGTATCGCAGGCGCTGAGACCGATCGAAAACGACTGCCTTGCCGTCTACCACTGGGACCCTGCCCAGCGACATTGGCTGTCCTACTTCCCGAAGGCTCCACACGTCCGACCCACGCTCATCAATCTGGTCTCCGGGCGGCAGTACTGGGTGTACGTCCAGCGGGACACGGAGCTGACGGAGGATGCCGACGCTGCTTCCTTCTACGGCGTCAACTCTCACCTGACCTGGTTCAACTCGGACGAGCGCGTGGACCGCGTGGCGCAGCTCATGGATGACGCCGGGGTGGGGATCGTGCGCACCGTCTTCGACTGGTGGAGCATCGAGCCCGAACGGGGGGTCTATCGCTGGGAGCGCTTCGACCGGGCGGTTGAGCGGCTGGGCGAACGTGGCATCGCCATTTTGGGCATCCTGCACGGGTCGGCGCCCTGGGCCACCTCCGCACCGAGCCTGGATGAGCCCAACTGGCAGACGTGGCCCACTGAGGACCCGACCGCCTTCGCCAGCTACGTGAACGCTGTGGTGGAGCGCTACGACGGGGACGGCTGGGCAGACGCGCCCGGCTCCCCGGTTATCCGCTACTGGGAGATATGGAACGAGCCCAACACCACTTTCTTCTGGCGGCCTAGGCCCAGCGCTGAAGAGTACGTGCGCTTCCTGCGGCTGTCCTACCAGGCGATCAAGCTGGCGTACCCTGAGGCGGTTGTGATGTTGGGCGGGCTCGCGGGCAACGGCGTCTCTTACCCGCCGTTCGCTGTGGCTGAAGTGGAGAAGAACTTCCTCCAGCAGATCTACGACCGGGGCGGCAAGGACTTCTTCGACATCGCCAATGTGCACCTCTATCCCTATACGTATGAGTTGTCGCGGCCGGAGCTGATGACCGCCCTCCAGGATGCCCTGGACGAAACGCGGTCGGTCATGGCCGCCAACGGCGACGAAGAGAAGCCCATCTGGGTCACAGAGATCGGGTTTTCGACTGCCCTCTTCCCGGACAACTACCAAGCTAAGCCCGATGCCGTGATTGCTTCCTGGCTCAGGAGCGTCTATCGGCAGCTTTCAGGCGCTGAGGCCGTCTTCTGGTACATGTTTGAGGACGAGGGGACGGACGAGGACCCTGAGGGCCACTTCGGCCTGGTGGAGTATGATGGCAGGCCCAAGCTGAGCCTCCGCGCGTATCGAGAAATGACGGGCCCCTAAGGCATTGCTGCCCCAGCCTCGCCCTGATTCTTCGGCCGCTCCTTCGGGGCTGCCGATAGCCGGGTCAATCGGCTACGAACCTTGTAACACTTCTCGGCATACCGCATCTTCTATTACTAGGGGCACACGGACTAGGTGTGTCTGGAGGGGAGCAGAATATGCTGGGCAAGACAAGGCTATCGTTCACCCACGTGGCGCTCCTGATGGCAGCGGCGATGATACTCTCAGGCTTGGCCGCCCAGGGGATTTCTCGCGCTGCAACCCCGGTGCTGGCTCCCGGTGTTCAGAGCCTGGCCATCGATGGCAACAGCGTGAGCGACCCGACAGCGGTGATAGATGTTGCCGCCAGCACGCCTACCATCACCGGCCGCATTCTGCCAGGCAGGAGCACCGCGGTTCTCAGCGTCGATGGGTCTATCGAGTGGGAGGTCACGGTCGACGCTGCGACCGGAGAGTTCTCTACGGTCGTTCCGGAGTCGGTAGCTCCCGGTGAACACACGCTGCTGATCGATGGTGTGGCCGTGGCGACTTTCAGCGTGCCGGGCCAGCTGCCGGCCGGACTGCCAGCCAGCGGGGGCGGTGGTGCCAGCTCTGGCGACGACGGCTGGGGCGCACAGCCCTGGTGGTTCGTACTCGCCGGTCTCGGCCTGGGTGTGGGCGTCTTCCTTATCGCGAGACGAAAGCCTTCGCGCCAGTAGATCTGAGCCCTTTTCCCCTTGGCCGGGGACTAGGAATCCCCCAGCGCAGTCCGTTGGGGGATTCTCCCTATCCACCAGTTCCCCGCAAGTTGGGGGTGGGGGCACTAACGCAGGGCGGCTTTCCGACTGGTCCCGAGGATCCTATCGGGCAATCTTCCGGTCGGGACCTGAACCTTCGCTCCTAGGTTGCTGCAGAGGTGATGCTTTCGGCCAGGTCTGGCCGCAGTCCGGTGGCCACCTCCGTCCTCCGGTTTACGTCAATAGCCGCTTCGAGCAGAGGCGTGCGCCAGCCCAGATCCCTGACCAGGTTCGCGAAAGCGTCGATATCCTTGGGCAGACAGCTGCCGCCGTAGGGTGAACCGCCGCGGATACCGTAGCGAGGGTTCCACATGCCTTCGGCTGACTGGGCCACCAGCGCCATCACCTGGTTGCCGTCGATGCCCAGCTCTCGGCTCACCAGCCACATCTCGTTGGCAAATGAGATCTTAGCGGCGTTGAACAGGTTGTGGGCATACTTCGTCATCTCGGCCATGCGAAGGTCGGTGCGGAATATCGGCGCGTGGCTGCGCTCGCAAAGGGGCCTGTAGAGTCCTTCTAGCAGGTCGCCTGACCTCCTGTCGAGTTCGCCGATGACGACGATCCAAGGCTTCAGGAAATCGTCCTCGGCACTCGCCTCACGCAGGAACTCGGGGTTCATGCAGACGCCGAAGTCGCGTCCTGCCTTGCCTCGCGCCCAGGCCTCCAATGCCGGGACAACAAGGTTCTCAGTCACCGTGGGCAGGACGGTAGAACGGACCACCACCAGACGGTAGCCACCGCTGGCCAGCAGGGGGCCGATGGCGCAGAGGGCTGCTTCAAGGGAGGCAAGGTCCTGGCGGCCGTCGCGATTGTTGGGGGTCGGCACGCAGATCATGATGATAGAGGGCTGGGCCTTCATCAGAGCGCCAGGATCGATCGCGTGATGCCCTTCCTGGCAGAGCCTACGCACGACATTGGGGTCACTGTCTGCATAGACCACGTCGTGCCCTAGCCCGCTGAATCCCTTGCCCGTCGCCCTGCCCACCACTCCCGAGCCGACAATCGCGATGCGCTCCATGCTACGCTCCTTGCCTCCAGTACGGGTGCTCTTCACAGCCCTACTCGTGTCGCCAGCCCCCCTACCGCGAGCAGCCAAAGCAGCACTGACAGAAGCACGGCTTTCTCAGTGACAGACCGCGCGTTCCACAAGGCCAGCAGGCTTCCGCTTCTAGCCGATCCGTCCCCCTGAGCGGCGGTCGAAAGGGCGAGACGCACGCGCCTCAGGAGGGCGCTGAGCACGGCCAAGGCCAGCACCATTGCCCAGACCGCCCAGAAGTCGATCTGGCCGCCCAGGAAGTTGACCCACATCAACCCCAGCGGCACTGCAACCAAAGACAGAACCACCGCCAGGGTGCCGCGCTCGATGAAGTCGAGCTTGTTGCCGTCAAACAGGCTGGAGAGATGCCAACCTGGTATCAGGATCACGTACAGGGAGCCAACGATTGTTCGCGTTGGCTGGTACCAGCCGGCATCCACCTGCCAGGCGTGGAGCGCTAGTGTGAATGCCGCCAGAGCGAGGGTGACGGCTGATCTCACCGCCTCAGGCGGCAAGAGCGATCGCCAGCCAGGCTCGCCCTCGATGGCTAGGCTGACACTGCGGGCTTCCTTGGATGTGTCCTCAGTCGTTGCTTCGGAAAAGCCCACCAGGACGGCGGTGGCGATACCTGCCAGAGTGGCCGTGGGCCAGGCGACGGCTGAGTCCACCTCAGCTCGCCAAGCGACGATGGCGAAGGAAGCCAGACCGGCGGCGCAGCCCAGGGCCCAGGTCAGCCAGAGCCTGGTCGCTGCTTGGTGCCGCTCGCTGGAGAGCATAGCCATGATGCCAAGGACGGCGACCGTAAGGGCCAGGCTGCCGAGCCAGGGCTCGGCCCACCCGGTAACGTTGTTGGCCAGCACTGTCTGAGCCAGCACCACGGCCACTGCTCCTATCCCGAAAAGGAGGCGGTAGCCCTCGACCAGCCGCCTGCCGACATCTGGCAACTCCCGGGTGTTCAGGCGACTCACGAGTGAATCTCCACAGGCCGGTTGAACCAGACTCCGTCGCTGGGAAGTTCCTCTCCTTCGCCATCCAGGGTGTGAACCCACACGCTGAGCTCGTAGGTGCCGGGCGGCGCCGAAGCCTTGCCCGATAGGTCGAGGATGGATTCTCGCTTGGCAGAGATCTCGTAGGTGAATACATTGGACTGGACGTCGGACTCCACCCATGGCTGAAGACTGCCGGGACGGGCTAGGAACCACCACAGGACCACGTCTTGCTCACTGTCGCTCTGGTTGCGCAGGCTCACCTTGACCGAACCCTTTCCCAGTTGAAAGCTCCCAATGTCCACCGTCAGCTTTTCTATCTCCACTGGTCCTGGAGCCGCGTCTCCCCGGATGATTCCGGATGCGTTGTTGTTCTCTACGACCTTGATGGCATCGGTCAGAAAGAGGTCGTCGCTGGACGAGCTGTCTTCCCCCCCGGTATCGCTAACCACTACGCGCAACAGGTACTCGCCCGGCCAGAGGGAGACCGAATCGCTAGTTGTGATAGTGGTCTCGCGGTTGGCCGCAAATACCTTGTGCCGCAGAGGCCTGGCGGTGTACGCAGGCTTGGCATTCCAGGGAAGGAGAGAGGCTTTCTGGTACAAGAACCACTCGAGGTCGGCTTCCGTGTCCACGGCCGTTTCGTTCCTGACGCTAATGATCAGACCGAGCTCCGTGGGGAGTCGCAAACCCCCGTTCGGAGTCGCCGCAGCCAAGTCGACCGCCGACACCTGCAGGCCTGGGGGTGGTGTGGCCCGGCGGGTCAGCGGCGACCACCGACTGTCGATGCGGACGATTGGGTTCTCCACCCTTGCACCGTCGGAGTGGCGGGTGCCGTCGGTCTCCACGGTGTGCACCCAGACGCTGAGCTCGTAGGTTCCCGGCTCGGCGGTCACCTCTTCACTCCAGCTCAGCTTGACCATTTCGCCTGCGGCCAGGGTGCGGGGGCCCTGACTGGAGGATCGGAAGGCGTAGATGTCCCAGGGCCGGCTGGTGCCAGGCTTAGCCAGGAGCCACCAGGCCTGGATCTGGTGGGCTGCGACGTCGTGGTTCTTCATCTCTACCTCCACCTCGATGCGAGGCGAGGAGGCCTGAGGCAAGTGGTTGATACGGACGTTCTCGATGCGCACGGGGCCGGCGCTGCTGCTGCTGTCGCCTGGCAGCAGGCCAAGGACATACACCACCAGGAATAGAGCCAGAGCAGTAGCAACAAGAAGAATCGATCCTGGAAGATACCTGCGGGGTGGCACGCGCTCGTGCCCATCCGGGCTGGGCCTGTCCCTGTCTCCTCCGCCCGGCACTTGGCTGAGGAACCGGCTCACGGCGTTGGCCCTGGACCCGTAGTCTCCGCTTTGCACTCGGCTGAGGAAATGGAGTGGCAGGAATACGGCGAGAGCAAGGAAGGCGAGAATCATTGCCCGACTGAGGTATCTAAGGTGGGACATGAGCTGATACTTCTCCCGACTCATCCCTGAGATTTCGGTAGACACTGATAGGCCCAAAATCGGCGAGATGCCTCAAGAACGGCTCGGCGTCGAGATTGCGTAGAACCAGGCCGGCGTTGAACTCGGGGCAGCGGGTATCGAAGACCACGTAGTCAATGCCGTACTGGTCGAATAGCTCCTTCTGCGAGCGCCGCTCCAGCAGCATGGCGCTGGCGTCGGTGGCGACGGCCTGTTCCTGCCGCGACGACAACAGCTCGGGTGAGAAGGCGGCGACTGTAGAGCGCTGGGACAGATACTCCAGGTGAAAGGCCAGACAGCGGTCGGTGAGGACAACAGCGTCCTCCCGCGAGTTGTCCCGTAGCCAGGTTAGAGCGGCGTAAGAATCGTTCGTTACCTTTAGGTAGAAGTCGCTGCTGCTCACCCCGTAAGTTACTCCCGTGAAGGCCAGGTACGCGATGAGAAGGGTGATCAGGACTGGGCGGACGATGGTCTTGTCAGTGTGCCAGACCGCGTAGGCCGCGGCCGGGGCGACGATGATGGGCGCGAAGTAGAGCGCCCTCGTATAGTAGACGTTCAGCGAGAAGAGCCAGGCGTAGCCCAGGAGGGCGATCGTTCCCGACAGGGCCAAGACCACCAGGCGCCCCGCCGCGCCCACACGGTTGGCCAGTAAGAGACGGACGAGGCCCGCGCTGGCCATCAGGAACACCACGGGCGTAAAGAAGCGGTAGGCATCTTGAAGGGTTATCTTGGTGGTGACCGATGTCGCTTCCCCTATCGTGGTTTGGATCGGATCGGCGCCGAAATAGTTGTCCAGAACGTGGAGGAGGACGGGCAGACCCACTGCCAGGCCAAAGGAGGCCAGAAAGAGATAGACAGCCACCACCCGGGATCGCCACCGGGTGAGGGCGATGTCCCCCAGGGCGAAAGCTGCCACCGCCAACAGAACGACGACCGCAGACAGGTGATGGATCAGCACTATCCCCACCACCATCAGGCCGGCGAGAGCAGCCCAACGCAGCGTTCCTGCCTGCCCGGTATTGAGGCGGTCGGTGCGCAACTTGACGAGCGCCCATCCCGCGACGGGGATCACAGCCAGGGCGAAGATGTTAGAGTAGCCCGACCAGCTCAGCATCTCCAGGTTTGCCGGCAGCAGGGCCACGATGAGGGCGGCCAGCAGGGCGGGGCCGTTCCCGCCGAGAAGTCGGACGAACACGAAAACGGTCGCCATCAGGAGCCCACTCCCCAGCAAAGCGTAGTAGGCCAGAGGGATAGACTGCAGGCCGGTCATGAAGGAAAGGGCCGAGAATATCAGGGGCACGCCGGGTAGGGCCTGGAAGCGAAGGCCACCCAACTGGTGATAAGGGAAGTATACGGGCACTTCCCCCCTTTTCACGATCTCATCGGTCTGGAGGAGGACATGGCCATAGTCCCCGCCGGGAGGGTACTCGTGCTGAAACAGGACGACGGCTCTGACGACGAGTCCCAGGGCCAGGATGAGGAGGAAGGCGCCGGTGGTGAGCCAGACGTGGCCCCGCCCTTCTCCCTGTCCTGCAGGGATCATAGTCCGTTGTGCCTCGGCCGGAGCTTGGCGATCAGATAGACGCCATGGATCTTGTCCATCTTGCAGACCAGACGGGCCAGGCCGAGTGGGAGCGGATAATAGCCTGTTGTCTTGAGATCGAGGACCTCAAGACCGTGGTAGAGGCACAGCTCGCGCAGACCTCGATAGCTGAAAGTGCGCAGATGAGCGTCGCCCTCGAAGGGGTGCTGCTCGCCCCGGCGGGGATCGAACAGGTTGCCCACCAACGCCTCGTTGGAGGCGTGCATGGGCATGGGCTGCATCCCCAGGGCAAGGGAGAATACGTTGTGCCAGCTAGCCAGGTTGTTGGTGGACAGGATAGCGTAGCCATCGGGGCGCAGCACTCGCTTCATTTCGCGCAAGAAGTGGTCGGTGTTGGTGAGGTGCTCGATGACCTGATTGGCATGAACGATGTCGAAGAAGCCGTCCTTGTAGGGCAGCGGTTTGTTGAGATCAGCCTTGGTGACGATGATCCCCCGATCGGCGGCCTCCTCAATGCGCCCATCCACGCACTCGATGCCGTAGCACTCGGACACCTGGGCGCGACGGGCTAGTAGGGCGGTGAACTCGCCATCGCCGCAACCGCAGTCCAGTAGGCGGCCCGCGGGGCGAGGCTCAAGGATGTCTAGTATCTCAGCCTTGTTGGCCGAGCCGGTCTGTTCAAAGAGCTTTTTCAGATAGCCCATCACCGTTCCTACTGTGCACCACCCGTCGATATACTCCTTCGATGCGTTCGACGACGTTTGACCAGTCATATCGCGCCGCCTCGACCAACGCCTGTTCTGCCATCTTCTCCCGCCGGGAAGGGTCCCCGAGGAGATCGCCGAGGGCGGCAGCCAGCGAGCGAGCGTCGTTCTCGCAGACAAGGCCGTTGCCGCCGCTGTGAATGAGGGAGGCAGAGGCACTGTTTGGTGCATTGACCACCACGGCTGGCAGCCCGCAGGCCTGGGCCTCCACCACCGAGCGGCCGAAACCCTCCCGCGTGGAGGGAAAGACAAACACCTTCGATCTCTTCATGAGGGCGAACAGGTCCTCCTGCCTAGGGATGAAGCCCAAGAAGGTGACGTTGCTGTCCAGGTCCAGGGCGGAGCTGTAACAGGTCAGCTTCTCCCTGTCGGGGCCGTCGCCCACGATGAAGCAGCGCAGGCGGGGGAATTGGCCGACCAGGAGGCGGAGGGCTTCAAGGAGCGCGGACACATTCTTGTGCTCGATGAGACGGCCCATGTAGATCACGTCTGACTCTGCCCCCTGGGGAGGGATGCTGCGGATCGCCTCGTATTCGATGCCGTTGGGCACGACCTCGATGGGCCTGTTCTTGAGGCCCAGGCGCACCACGCGATTCGACGTGAACTGCGAGACTGCCACCCCCATGTCACCCAACCCGGTGGCCAGGAGTTCGACGTTTCGTGCCAGGTAGCCCGGCCAGCCCAGATAGCGCAGCCAGTAGTCGCCCCAGAACTCGTGCCAGGTGGTCACCAGAGGAATTCGCCTGGAGCGAGAGATGAGGTGGCAGGCATACACTGGGAAGTAAGGGAAGGTAGAGCAATCGATGACGTCGAAGCGCTCCCGGGGGAAGGCCTTGAGAAGATGGCCCGCGAAGCCGATTGCCTCGCTGATGCGTCGCTTTCCATCCTTCCCATAGAAGGCGAGCGGCCTCCCCACGCCGTGGTAGGACACATTACCGATCTGTATCCGGGGAGCGCCCTGCCAGTGCTGCCAGGATATGAAATGAACCTCGTGTCTGTCGGCCAGCCTGCCGGCCAGTTCGTGGTAGCGCTTTTCGGCACCCCCCTTGGTGAAGGGGTATAGGGCATCGTAGACGAGGGCGATTTTCACGGGATTCGCCTGCTACTCGACCTTCAGAAGGCTCAACAGAAAGGCCACCAGCGCGGCATTCACCCCCACCACGGTCAAGCTCTGGGCGAGGGCTCCCACCTGAGCCTCCTGCAGTGGGCTCGCTTGATAGGGGCCGAGCCCCAGGAAAGCGTAGACGCCTATGCCCCCGGCGACGAGAACCCCCGCCGCTACTAGGCAGCCCTCCAGGCTTAGGTGCTGGCGACAGAGTTGGAGGAGGCGGCTCTCGCCGGTGATCCCTTTGCTGACGGCCACCATCTGGGCGGCCAGACCCAGCAGGATGGCATTGAGTCCCACCATGAGCAGGATCGGCCCGATGAACACAGCCGGCCAGTGGGGCCAGGCGTCGATGTTTCCCCGCGCGACAAGCAGGGCTGTCGCCATCGCCACCGCCCCTAGAAGGGAAAGAATCAGGCCCGGCACGGTGAAGACGTAGGCTGGTGTGAAGAGCATCAGGAAGCGCAGATGTCGCCAGCCGTCGCGGAAGGTGTTTAGCTTGGCTTCGCCTACACGTTGAAAATAGGGAATGGGCACCTCAGCGATGCGTAGGCCTCGCCGAGTCGCCTTGAGGATCATCTCCGAGGCGAACTCCATACCGGGGGAGTGCAGCCCCATGCGCTGGTAGGCCTCTCGGGTGAAGCTGCGCAGGCCGCACTGGCTGTCGCCCAAGCGGGCGCCGGTGAACATCCGCAACAGAGAGGTGATGATGGGTGTGCCGATGTAGCGGTGGCTCCAGGTCATCGCCCCGGGGCGGATGCCGCCGGCGTAGCGATTGCCCACCACCAGGTCGTGGCCGTCACGCAGGGGTGCAATGAGGGGTTCCAGGTTGGTGAAGTCGTACGTATTGTCGCAGTCCCCCATGACGATGTACTTGCCCCGCGCTCGAGGGATGCCCGTCAAGTAAGCCCGGCCGTAGCCCCGGCGTGGCTCCTGGATCACCCTGGCTCCTGCCGCGAGGGCCAACTCGCGGGAGCGATCAGTGGAGCCATTGTCCACCACTAGCACCTCGCCGCTGTAGCCGGATCTTTTCAGCCAGTTCTTCGCCTTCCTCACGCAGATGGCGATGGAGCCCTCCTCGTTGAGGCAGGGCATTACGATGGACACGTCTGGCCGACGTTCGTCCGTCCACGTTTCCTCGGCCGTCGCGGTGGCCGAATCCTCGTCGGGTACTACAGCTAACGCTTGCCTCATACCGCCCACCTCCTACCTCCTACTCTGGTGCGGCCTCCAGGGTGTCAGTCATTCTTGACCTGATCGAGTCCCACGCTATCAGGGCCGAAAGGACTGTGAAGTAGAAGGCCGCCGTCGTGCATAGGGACACGACCATCGTCTCGATACTGTCGTGAAAAGCCAAGAACAGGGTCACTTCCAAGGCAACAGCTGCCATCGACGCTGCCAGCGCCCCGCGTGCCATGCCGCTGGCCAGCATGTAGGCGATGAGCACCCCTGACAACGACAAAAGAAACGTGAACAGGCCCATGATCCAGAGACTCGATGCGAGCCCCGTATAGGATGACCCGAAGCCGTACTTGAGGACGGCCTCGGGAGCCGCAACGTAGAGGAGCAGGATCGGGAGGCCCACCGCTGCGGTGAAAAGGAGGGCCCGCGCCAGGAGCGGCTCGCCCGCCTCCTGTCGCCAGTGGGCCTTGTTGGCGAAGGTGAACAGGGTCTCGGTGATGCCCAGGCTGGCGAAGAGGATGACCTTGCCGGCGAAGGAGAGGGCGGCGTACTGGCCGGCCACCTCGCCGGGAAAGAGGCGCTGGACGAACAGCAGGTCCACCCAGCGCAGCGCGGTGTGTGCTGAGTAGGCTGCCATCATTATCGAGGTGTAGCCCAGGAGCGTTCTCGCTGGCGACGTCTGGCCGCCGGTCATCGGCCTCCACGCGGTGATCGCCGCTCCGCAACGTCCCACCATCCTCGCCGAGACGGCGTTGGCCAGGAGGGCCCCGGCGAGGAGTGCAGCCATCGTGCCCACCAGCCCTGTGTTCAGCGCCAAGGCGAGAAGGAGAAGGAAGCCGAGGCGGCCCCCCACTTCCGCCACAACGGTCACTGCTACCCAGGAGAATCGTAGCCCCCCTTGCAGAAAACCCCTATCTAGGTACAGGGTGAAAGTAATGATTCCGGCAAATCCCGCCAAAAGATATGACGATACATTGGCACCCCCCGTTACGGTAAAGAGGGGCAAAGTCACCAGGAACAGGAGCACAGTCCCACCCGCCAAGACGAAGGCGAACAAGTTGCACCGCAGGGCCATCAGCTCAGGGGAGATGGTGTTCTCGTCCGAGCGTCCCGCATTCTCGGTGGCCAGACGAATAATGGCCAGGCGGAGGACGTTGGCCGGTACGGCCAGCAGGGTGACAGTCCCGTAGAGGATGGCGTAGGTGCCGAACTGGTCAGGTGGGAGGATGCGGGCCACGAGGACTGTGAAGCCGTAGTTGCCAGCGTTCAGGAAGCCCATCGCAACCAGCATGATGGCGCTGGCTCCAAGGAGGGTTCGCTCGAGCCGACGCTGGGCGGGCGACCAAGGGAGACGAAGTGCCTCTAGCGTAGCACGTACCCCCTTATCGGCTCCGTATCGAGGTAGCTCTGGCGCCCATAGAGGAAGGGAGCAGCCGGGCTCACCTCCAGCAACATGTCTGATCCTCCGATGCTGTCCAGTCCGTCGCTGCCTTCTCGGATCAGCAAGCGTAGCGGTGCATCGACGATGAGCACCACCTGGCGGCCATCGTTATTCCCGTCCCAGCACGCGCTCACGTCATCGCCGTTCGCTCGCCGGGTGGGCATGCCGGTGACGAAATGGTAGGCCTCAGCGTAGTAGGCGCAGAGGGTCGTCGGTCCCGAGAGACCGGAATCGGTCAAGCGCTCGTCCACCTCAGTGGCCGCCGTGTACTCGTAGCTTCTGCTGGCGTGCCACGTGTCGTTGGTCAGATCCACCTGCCATAGGGCAAGCGCCAGGAGGGCGAGGGAGCATCCGCCCGAAAGAGCGAGGGCTGGCACCGCTGGTCGGCTGGCGACGAAGCGCGACAGGAGTTCCCAGGCCCCGTGGAAGGCCAGGCCGGCGCCCAAGGCGAGCGCTGGCACCAGCAAGGCGAAGTAGCGCATGTCGTTGCGCGGAAGGTAGACGACCAGCAGGGGAACCACCTGGAGCCACAGAGCCCAGCGGTATTCCGGCCGCCAGCGGGTGGTCAAAAGGAGGCCGGCCCCGCCGCCGATGACCAGCAGAGGCTCCTGGTTTAGGAAGTCGTGGAAGCCCGCGAAGACCAGCGCCCTCTCATGGGCCGCGGCGGTGGAATCCACGAAATGCTCGTTGAAGAAGCGGGCGAGGTTGAGGTCGAACCCGCTCATCACATCGCCCGCTGCCCACCAGAGAGCGAGGTCGAAGGCGATGAGGAGCCCCGCCATAGACGCGAGGTGAGTCTTGACAAGCGGCCATGGGTTGCCCTGACGGCGGCGCGCGCCGAGGGCCATGAAGGCCACCAAGCTGGGGAGCACCAGGATCAGCTCGAAGCGAACGAGGACGAGGAGCGCCGCCGCCAGAGCGGCCACTACCACCGCCGCCCGGGATCCGCTGCGCCCGCCCACGTAGGCCGAGAGCATGGCTAGGGTCAGGAGAAAAGCGGCGGTCGCCTCGGGCATGACAAAGTTGGACCAAGCGGCGGCGCTGAAGGAAACGGCCAGCGCTAGGCCAGCCCCGATGGCCGCCGCTCGAGAGCGCAGGACCAGCAGGGCCAAGAAGTAGACAGCGGGGACCGTGGCGGTGCCGGCGGCGAAGGACAGGGCTTTCGCCGCCGCCTCCGGGTCGCGGCTGAACAGGTAGAGAGGAAAGGCCAAGAAGGGGTACCCAGTTCGATAGAAAGGAATGGACCAGGCATCGCCGCCCACACCCAAGGAAGCATCGAGGGGGAGACCGTGAGAGAGGCCCTTGATGACGAGAAGGAACTGATATGAGTCGGGGTGGAGAAGAATGCCGTCTTGGGCGTTCAAGCGAACGAGAGCGCCCACCAGCGCGAGGGCAGCTGCCATCGCTAAGTCAACCACAGCAACGCTCCCCCTGGCCGGGCCGGCAAGACGTCGCCCAGGAACGAACCGGTCAAACACGGTGCAGATGCCTATCGCCAAATGTTGAAGCCTGTTACTTAGGACGGCGGAGGTCCAATAGTGTTACACGAGCCTGCGCGCTGAGTAAGGAATTCGTGCAAATCCGTGTAGTTCGTCTGGCGGCAGCAGCAGGTAGGGGCGTGTCAGTTGCGTAGACCTTGACTCCGGATCGGCCCGTGAGGGTGGTCAGGCTGGCTGACCAGGATCGCTGTCGGGCCCGCTGGCAGACTTCCAATTCAGAGACTGGCCTGAGCTGCGGCCACCGATACAGAACTGCTGAAGAAGTACGCTGCCTTCCTCATCCTGATGACCGCGCCTGTGTCCTGCGCCGTGCCCATCGTCCCGTAGCTGCATGGCGCGGCCGGAGGAACTGAAACAACCGCCTCCATCGCAGGCGCCTGGTGCGCCAGGAGGCGGCGGGGGAGGCAGGGCGTGCTTCCTTGCTAACCCTTGCGCCTGCAAGTAGGATTGGACTGATCTCTGGGTGCCGCGGTTCTTTGCACGCCGGTCGCCTCTACACACCGGAGGGCCCCGAATCTTCGTAGCACCGCATCAGAAGGGGGGGGCGGGTTATGAGACGAGCACTGTTGCTCTTGGCCATTGTCGCTGGTGGTGCTGTCCTCGGTCGACGCTTGGCTGCGTGGATCCGCGAACGCATCGAGGTTCTCCTGGGGCGGGTGACGTCAGCCATGCAGCAGAAGATGGCGCGGATGATGGAGGAGATGCCCGAAGGGTGCCCGACCTGAAAGGCCATCGTGTCTGGCGTGACCCAGACGACCGAACAAACCACACGCATCCTTGCCCTCTTGGAGGAGCGGCCACCTGCCCGCGAGCCGCCGCCTGCCCAGGCCGAGCCTGAAAAGAGGGGACAGAGAGCGACGCCGCATCGTCACTGACTCGCGGCGGCACTCATCTCACCTCACCGCCGGCGCCTGGTATGCCAGGAGGCGGTGGGGGAGGTAGAGGCTCTTGGCCCACCAGCCCCTGGAGTGCGCGTCTCGACGTCACTAACATTTCGCGAAGGGGGCCTTGGTGACCCTGTACCACGACCCGGGGACAATACCCGTTGGCTCCCGAGTCGGCGGGCGCACCAAGAAGCCCGGCTTGACGCGGCCCCTGGACTGGGCAGATTCCTGTCCCGCGGCAAGCAGCGGGGGCGCCGGCCGCTGCTGCCAGCGGGCCGACGCCCCTTCTTGCGCTTGATCTGTTCGGAGCACACGTCGCTGGGCTACGGGCTGTGTGTCACCGCGCCCAGTGCGTTCACCTGTCCCTTGCCGTACCACGAATTGTAGCCACTGCCGCCCTGGCACGTCTGAGGAGCGTCGTTCGAGACCGAGGGGAACGGATCGTAGAGCGCCAGCGTCGCCGGGTCCGGACAGGCGACCGAGTCAGCGGTCTGCTGGACCGCGGCTGAGACCGCTCCCGGTGACATCTTCCCAAACTCACTCATGACCAGAGCAGCTACGCCGGCAACGTGAGGACTGGCCATGGACGTGCCCTGCATGTAGGCGTAGACAGCCGAGCCGTCCATCACGATCCGGCTTGGCGGCAGCGTCCCGACGAGGGCTGCCGGGAAGGTGGAGAGTACGCGCCCGTTGGGCGCCTCCGCCGTGACCTGGAGGATCGAATCGCCGCCCGGAGCGGTCACGTCCGCTGCGCCAACACCGTAGCTCGAGTAGAAAGACTTGAGGCCCAGGTTGCCATCTGCCGTGACGCCGATTACGCCCGGGATCTCCACTGGGATGACGACGCAGGCGTTGGTCACGTCGCGCGTGACCGGCGTAGTGTTGTCGGGGCTCGTCACGTCCTGCGTCGGGTGCGCGAGGTCGTCGGACTCGTTGCCCTCGGCGGCGACGACGACCACGCCCTGCTGCATAGCGTAGCGGATGGCTCGCTGCTCGGCCTTCCAGATGGCGTGCTGCTCGGCGTCGTTGCGGCAATTGAACAGCCAGGGGTCGGCGAAGTAGCTGTTGTTGGTGACGTCCAGGTGGTGGGCACCCGCCCACATGAACGCGCAGATGACGGCCTCCGGGAAGAAGTAGCCGTCGTCGTTGCCGGCCTTGATAC
>Ga0315288_10003860_pt1 | contig 19095 bp, 9 predicted proteins | sample YL17G11_20_MG_FD_203454 | JGI IMG/M metagenome (GOLD analysis project Ga0315288, IMG submission 203454) | Sediment microbial communities from Yellowstone Lake, YNP, Wyoming, USA - YL17G11_20 | ecosystem: Environmental > Aquatic > Freshwater > Lake > Sediment | place: USA: Wyoming | collected... | reverse complement strand
CGAGATGGCCAGGGCCAGGCCATGGGCCACGCCGCGTGTCTTGAAGTGCAGCGGCCCCATCGAATAGCCCACTCCCAGGAAGAGGCCCAGGCCGACCAGGGCCAGGACCAGCCAGTTGCCCGTGGCCATGAAAAGGTGGACGGACAGGCAAAGGGCGGCGACCACGTGGGCCACCAGGAGCGCCGTCAGCCTTCCCACGCCCAGGACCTGGACGGACAGGGCGACCCTGGCTTTGTACGATTTGTATGTGGCATCGATCCTTCTGTCCGCCAGGGCGTTGGCCATGAAGCCCGTGAAGTAGAGCAGGAAGAACACGGCCGCGGTCTCGGCGAACCTGATGTTCAGGATGTCTTCTGGCCCTCGGAAGACCAGGAGCACCGGGATGGTTATCAGCAGGACCTCTGCGGGCAGGTACTCGAACCTGGCCACATTTGCGTAGGCCCGGAGAGCGGGCGGCCTCGTGGGCCTAGCTGACCGTTCCTGTCTGCCAACGCCGGCGTACAAGCTCTCCCATCCCCCCTTAAAGGGCGCCTCCACGCATTCAAAGCGCCCTGATCATGCATAATGCAAGGAAGGCATTTTATGATTCTCAAATATATGAATTTAATTGTCTAGTCTTGTAATACATGAAATCGTAATAAAAATGGGAATCCGGCGTCTGCCAAATATTGGTCAGGCGGCCCGGGCCCGTCGCCGGGCCGCCCGGCCCTGCTCTATTCCTCCTCCGCGACAACCCCTCCGCCCTTGCCCTTTGCCATCTCCTTCTCCAGGGCCTCCTCGGCCTCCACGTCGGCGGTCTTCACTGGGCGGGCCTTGCCCTTGGCCCTCTGCGCGGGCTTCGACGGCTTCCGCAGCACAAGGAACGCTATCACGATGATCACGAGTAGGACGAGCACTATTATGAGCGCGAACATGCCCGCGGACAGGCTCGTGCCGAAGACCCCCGGGGGCGCGTTTTTCACCCTGATGGTCACCTTCGCCAGTACCGAGCTCGTCCCCTCGTCGTCCGTGGCCCTGGCCTCGAGCGTGTGCTGGCCGTTCTTGTAGTCCGAGGTCTTGAATGTCCAGCTCCACGGGTCCGTCTGGGACGCGACCTTCCACGCGCCGCCGTCCACGCGGACCTCGACGAGGTTGACGTAGTGGCCCTTGGCCGCCCGGTCGTGCTTGGCATTGCCCCAGACCTTGACGTTCCCGCTCAGCTCGAGGTCGCTGGCCGGGTACATGATGGTGACGTGGACGTCCTTCCACTTGTTCGCGATGGTGACGTTCATCGTTACCGTGGTGTGGTTCTTACCGTCGTAAGCCCTGACGCCGAAGCTGTTGGGGCCGTTGTTGTATTCCGCGGTCGACCAAAGGAACGACCAATCCCCGGTCCCGTTGGCGGCCCTCCAGACATCGTTGCCGATCCTGTACTCCAGGGCCATGATGGTCCCGTCGGGGTCGCTGGCCGTCCCGGTGACGTTCACGGTCCCGTTGATCTCCGCGCCGTCATCGGGCCAGGTCACCGTGACGATGGGCGGCTTGTTGATGATCACCTTCGGCACCACGGTCAAGTTGACCACGGCGGTCGAATTATGCTTGTACGGGTCCTCAGCGTGGAACTCTATCGTGTGCTTCCCGATAGGGAGGCTCCCCATGAAGACTTTGTGGCTGTCGAGGAAACCGGTGACGTTCGAGGTCCATGAGTACTTCAGCGCGTCGCCATCTTTGTCAGTTGCCGTGGCCTCGAACCTTATCTGGTCTCCGACATGGATCACGTCCGTGGCCTTGGGCGTCACGATGGTGACCTCGGGCCACCGGTTAGGCATCTTCATGGTGATGTTCACGCTCGCGGACCTGTTGTAGATGCCGTCGTAGGCATAGAGGGTTATCATGTGGATGCCCACGATGGTCAGGTGCTTTACGAAGCCCGTGCCGCTGGCTATGGGCCCCTCGATGTCGGACATCCAGTTGAAGGAGAGAGCGTCTCCGTTGGGGTCCGTGGACTTGGACGCGTCGAACACTATGTCATCCGTAGTGTTGTACGTCCTACCGTTGACCGGGGACGAGATGACCGGGTGGGGCGGTATGGCGTTGAGCCTGACGTATATGTCCACGTGGTCCGAGTCGCTCCTGCCCATGGTCGCGTTCACGTAGAGCGTTATCCTGTGGTGCCCCACGGCGAGCTTGCTCGTGAACCTGGGCGCGGTGCCAAGCGGGCCCGAGATGTTCGACAGCCAGAAGAACTGAACGCTGGCATCGTCGGGCGCGAGGCTGTCGAAGGCGCTGAAGTCCACGTCATCCGCCACGGTGAACTGCTGGCCCTCGCCCGGGCTGAAAATGCTCGCGAAGGGATCGTTCAGCGGCTGGGAATCGTACATCATTATCTGGTTCCTCTCGCCGACCACGAGCGCGTGGCTGCCGTTCCAGGAGATGCCGTTGAGGGCGGCTATGGACGGGCACGGCAGCTGGACCACGCCGTAGCCCGTGTACTTGACGAGCACGCCGTCGCTGCCGGCGATGACCGGGTAGATGCTGCCGGTCTTCCAAGCGATGGTCCCGAAGGTGTAGGCCCCCATCTCCGAATCCACTTGCTCGAAGGTATCCGATTTGTACTTCAGGACGATCCCGCTCATCCCGACGAGCATCGCGTAGTCGCCGTCGGCCCTGAACTCCACGTCCTTGAGGGTCGTGAAGACCCCGGTCGAGACCCGGAGGCACTTCATACCCGCCGGCTGGTACTTCACCGCCGGATCCTCGTCGCACTTGTAGGTGATGCCGCTGGCCCCGACGATGAGCGCGTAGGCGTCGGATGGATGGAATGCAACGCTGAACAGGTAGAACTGGGCCCCGTCCTCGGGCAGGATTGTGTAGAAGTTCGTGCCATCGAACTTGAGTATCTTCCCGAAGGACCCCGTGAGGAGCGCGTACTTGCCGTCGCTCCTCCAGTCCACCGAGAACAGGTCATCGTTGGAGATGCCCGCGGGCAATATCGTGAAGCTCGTGCCGTTGTACTTCAGGACGGTCCCGTCGTCCCCGACGATGAGCGCGCAGGAGCCGTTGGGGGCCCAGCCTATGGCGCGGAGCGTCACGGTCACCCCGGACTGGAGGGCCGACAACCCGTGTTTGAGGTCGTACCTCAGCACCTTGCCACCGCTGCCGGAGATGAGCGCGTAGGAGCCGTTCGGGGCCCAGGCAACGTCCTTCCAGTCGCCCGGGAACGGGACGCTGCTCAGCAATGTCCAGCCGGCGCCGTTCACATACTCGTACACGATACCGCCGCTGCCGACGACGTAGGCGTCGTTGGCCCCGTTGAGGAACGAGAGAGCTATGAGGTTCTCGTTGGTGGTCGGGCTTATGTCCAAGAGGGTGCCCGCGGACGAGTAGGTCAACGCGACGCCACCGTTGCCGACGATGAGGGCATAGCCGTTGACCTCGTCCCACTCGATGCCATAGAGGTCCGTGGCCACCAGGCTGTTAGGCACCACCGTCACGATGCCATCCTTGTACTTCAGTATCGTGCCATTGGCCCCAACGATGAGGGCCGTCTTACCTGACCAGTCCAATGAGAAGAGCATGTCGTCGATGCCCGTGGCTATGGTCGACACCTTGCCCGTGGGCTCGTCGTAGGTCATCAGAAGGCCATCCTCGCCGGACATGAGCCATCCGCCCTGGGAGCTGTAGGTTATGTTGTAGAGCCGCTTGTGGGTCCCGGTCTCTATCTTCGTGAATTTGGACCCGTCGTACTTCAAGAGGATCCCGTCCCAGCCGCATATGAGCGCGTAGGAACCATCGGACTTCCAGGCCGCGCTCTGGAGCCGCGTCGAGGTCCCGGCCTTTAGGTGCACGGCGGCCCCGGGCTGGAACTTCATGACCGTCCCGAAGTTGCCCACGATGAGCGCGTAGTCCCCGCTGGGCATCCACTCGACATGCCAGAGGTTGAACACCGTGTTGGACTGGATCGTGGCCCAGTAGGTGCCCTGGTGCTCCACGATGATGCCGCTGAGCCCCACGAGCACGACCACGTTGCTCCCGGGCTGCCACATGACGTCATTGAACTTCGCGTTGGCCGGCAGAGGGTCGAGCCACTCCCAGGTGTCCGAGTTGGGGTACTCCTTCCACCGGCTGGAATCGGACCGGCTCCCGTCGGTACCCTGGGCCGGGGGCCCGGTCATTCCCGCATCCATGGCCCTCGCATGTCCCATGAGCGACGGGGCGATCTGCAGGGCCGAAAGGACCATTATCGATGCCACGACCAAGGCCATGGCCCAGTTCCCCCTGCGAACGCCCACCATTTCACCTGTCGACGCCATCACGGTCCCTCCATCCCTTGCAAACCTTGAATGTCATTCCCGAAATCCGACGATGTCCACTATATCGAGGCCGTCCAGATCACGGCAGTATGTTCCTCAGCCGCTGCTTGGCCTTCTCGATCTCCCGCTCCTTGTCTTTCAGGCGCTTGGCCTGCTCCTGCAGGTCTGCCTCGAGGGCCCTCAGGGCCGCCTCTCTGGACTCGAGCTCCTCCCGGTCCTTTCCCAGACCAGACGTGTCCCTCTCGAGGATGTCCGCCAGCCTCCGGACCTCGGCTTCTCGCTCCTTGAGCGACTCGTCGAGCTCCTCCAGCTTTCGCTCGGCCGCCTTCTGGGTCTTCTCGCGCTCCTTGAGCTCGCGCCTTTTCTCTTTGGTCAGACCGTGCTCCTGCCGCAGGGCCCCGGTGTCCCTGCGCAGCTCCTCGGACTCCGAGGCCACGGCCTCCTCCTTCCGCCCCAGCTCCTCCCTGAGGGCCGCGAGCTTCTTGGACTCGCGCTCGACCTCCTCCCCGCGGGCCGACAGCTCCCTGGTGCTGGCCTCGACCTCCTCGCCTTGCTCCGCGGCCTTACTCTGGGCCACGGCCACCTCTTCATGCCTGGCCTCGAGCTCCTCCTCGAGCTCCAGGAGCCCCTCCTCCTTGGACGACAGGTCCCTGGCCTTGGCCTCGAGCTCGTCTTCCAGGGCCTTGACCTTGGCGCCCTCCTCGTCGAGCCTGACCTTGAGCTTGTCCAGCTTGCGGCCGTCCTTCTTGAGCTCCGCGGACTCGGTCTTTACGCGTGCCCTCTCCTCTCTGAGGTCCGTTTCGGCGGCCTCGATATCCTTTTTGAGCCTGGCCACCTTCTCCTCCCGCTCCGCCACCTCGGACTCCTTCTCGCCCGTTACTCTGACCCTGTGCTCGGCCTCCTCGGCCAGCTGCTGGGCCTCGGACCGTTTGACCTCAAGCTCCGACGCCGTCTTGGCAAGCGAGGCCTCGCTGTCCTTGACCGCCTCCTCCCTGCCCGCGAGCTCCTTCTCCCTCTCGGCGAGCTCGTCGGAAAGCCTCGCCAGTTTCTCGCCATGGGCCTTCAGGTACCTCTCGGTCTTGCTGACCTCGCCTATGTGCTCCTTCAGGTCCTTGGCCATGGCGTTGCCGCGGGCCTCGAGCTTGTCGACCTTGGATTCGCGCTTCATGAGGTCCGCGTTCCTTGCGCCGAGGTGCTCCTCCAGGCCTTTGAGCCCGATCTCCAGGGCCGAGATCGCTTTCTCTTTCTTCTCGACCTTGTCCAGGTTGGTGGCGTACTCCTCCGACGCCTCGACGACCCGGACCTCCCTCTGTTCCAAATCCTTGAACCTTTCCTCGAGGGCGACGGACCTGGCCTTGACCTCCTCCTCCTTGGTGGCCACCTCCTTTGCCCTCGAATCGAGGCCCTTCTCCAGCCTGATGAGCTCCTTTTCCTTCGCGAGCAGCTCGGACCTCTTCTGCTTCTCGGCGACGTCCAACTCCTCCTCGCGGGCGCTGAGGGCCTCGACCTCCTTCCGGAGCTCGGCCCTCTCCTTCTCTATGGACTTTCCCTCGGCCGACAGCGATGCCCTGTGCTTCTCGATGGTGTCGAGGTGCTTGTCAAGCTCAGATCTGGCGTCCACCGCCTCGCCGATCCTCTTCTTGAGCTCCTCTTCCTTGAGATTGATACTGTACAATTTCACGCCCAGTTCCTTCTGGTCCTTCTCGACGGTGACCTCGGCCGTCCGCAGGGACTCGAGCCTCTTGGCGACCTCGGTCTCGCGCTTGCCCAGGTCCTCCTTCGTGCTCTCCAGGTCGCGTACTTGCCGTGAAGTGAGCTTCTCGGTCTCCGTGACCTCCACCATGCGCGCCTCCAGCGCCCGCTCCTCGTCGCGCAGCCTCTTGAGCTCCGCCTCGGCCTCGGACTCCTTGGCCTTGATGTCCGCGGCGAGCTTCGCGAGCCTTCCGTCCTCCTCCTTGAGCCTGGACTCGGTCTCCGCGAGCTCCGTCCTCCTGCGCTCGAGCAGGGCCTCGGCCTTCCCGAGGCTCCCCTCCTTGCCCTTCAGCTCTGCCTCCTTCTCGGCGAGCTCGGCCTCGGTCCTGGTGACCTTGCCCTCGAGCAGCTCCAGGCTCCGCTCGCGGGCTATGAGCTTGTCCTCGGTCTGGGCCAGCTTCTTGCCCTTCTTCTCGAGGTCCTTGTACTGGACCTCCAGCGCCTTGGTCTGGGCCTGGAGCTCCTCTTCCCTGGCCTTGAGGGCCGCCTGGCCGTTCTCGAGCTCCCGCTGGCGCCTCGCGAGCTCGGCCTTCTCGTCATCAAGCTCCTTGTGTGATTGGGCGAGCCTTGATTGCTCGTCGTCGAGGGTCTTCCTGGCCCTGGCAGCCTCCTGGCTGGCGAGCTCGACGGACTGCTGGCCCTTCTCCAGCTCCCTCAGGGCGGACTCCAGCGACCTCCGGTCCACCTCGTAGGCCTTCTCCCTCTCCTTGAGCGATTTTATCTGGTCCCTCTGCTGCTGCCGCAGTTTCTCGATCTCGGTCTCCCGGGACTCGATCTCGGTGAGCCGCTGCTGGACCTCGTCGGAAACCTTGGTTATCTCGCCGCGCTCGCCCGTCAGGTTCCTGCGCTCCTTCTCCAGGTCCTCGGTTTCCTTGCGCAGGTTCTCCCGGTGCTCCTCGAGCTCCCCAACGGACCGCTCGATGCGGGCCTCCTCGCTCGAGAGCCAGCCCTGGAGCTCCTGCTCTTTCTTCTCGATATTTTGCCGGGAACCCGCAAGCACCTCGCGCTCCTTCTCGAGGGCCTCCAGCCGGTGGCCGGCCTCCTCGGTGGCGCCGCTGGCGAGGGCGTGAAGCCTCTCGATTTCCTTCTCCTTCTCGGCGAGCTCGCCCTTCTGCTTCTCGAGCTCCTCGCTTAAGGACGCGATCTCCTTCTCGCGCTGGGCATGCCTGGCCTCGGCCCGCTCCTGCTTCCTTCGCTCCTCTGCCAGGGCCTTGTCCCTCTCGGCGAGCTCCCTTTCCCTGGCCCGGGAATCCTCGGCGGTTTTCAAGAGGTCCTTTTCCTTGAGCTCGACCTCGGCGACGCGCTCGACGCCCATGTTGCGGGCCTTGTCGAGCTCCTTCTCCTTTTCCGCTATGTCCTTTTCTAGCTCGCCTATGGACTCCTTGGCCTTGGCGACCTCGGTGCCCACGCGCTTCAGGTCCCGGTTGACCTTCTTCAGCTCGGTGGTGGCCTCCCTTATCTCCTCCTCCTTGGACCTGATTTTCTCGTTTATGCGCTTGAGCTCCGCGTCCTTGGTGGCGATGAGGTTCTGGGCCTTTTTGTCGGCGGCCTGGGCCTTGACGAGGGCGCCCTCCAGGTTGCCGATCTCCTTCTCGCGCTCCTGGACGCGCTTCTCCAGCGTCTCCACTCGGTCCTTGTACTCTGAGTCGAGCTCGGCCTTGGCCGCGGACTTGGCCTCCTCCTTCTTTCGGGCCTCCTCCTGGGCCTTCTCGAGCGCTTCGAGCTCGCTCTTTTTCTGTGCCGCCAGCTCTCTCAGTCCCATCCGTCGCCTCTCCGTCACACACCGAGCTTCTTGAACAGCCTCTCGTAGGCCTCGTAGTTCCCGCCCTTAACGAACTCCTCGACGACCTTCTCGGGCAGCTTGCCCAGAAGGCCGTCCAGTACCTTGAGCATGACCTTGACCTCCTCCACCTCCTCCTTCCTGAGCCCCTTCATGAGATCCTCGGCATTGGCCGTCGCAGCGCCGAGCTCCTTCTCGAGCTCCGCCATCTGGACCTCCTTCTTGTCCAGGACCTCGGACTTCCCGGCGAACTCCTCCTTCAGCCGATCGAGCTCGCCCCTCAGTGTGTTGAGCTCCTCCCTGAGGTCCTTCTCGACGCGCTCCAGGTCGGCCTTCTCCCGGGCTATGTCCTCGAGCTCCCTTATCCTCGAGTCCCTCTCCTTGAGCTCCTTCTTGAGGTCCGCCAGGGCCTTCCTCTCGGCCTCCAGCCGGCCCTCGTTCTTCTTGAGCTCCGCGTCGGCACGCTTGGTCTTCTCGCCGAGCTGGTCCCTCTCGGCCTCGAGGCCGCTGAACCGGGCCTCCATCTCCTCCTCCTTCGCCGAGAGCTTGCTGAGCGTCTCCGCCAGCTGGACCTCCTTGTCCTCGAGCTTGCCGGCCATGTCTTCCTTGACGCGCTTCACGTCCGTGTCCCTGTCCTCGAGCTGCCTCCGGAGGGTTTCGATGGCCTTCTCGTACTCCTCCTTTGCCTCCTCCATGGACCTTCGGACCTCGGTCTCGTTGTCCTTGAGCCCACCGATCTCCCTGGCCATCTCTTTCTCGCGGCCCTCGTATTCCTTCTTGGACCTCTCCAGCTCGTCGTGCCTTGACTGGATGCTGAACTTGTCAGCCTCCAGGGCCCGTATTTCCTCTTCGTACTCCTCGACGTCCTTGGTGTCGCCCGCCGCCGCCTTCTCCTTCTTCAGGGCCTCCTCACGGGCCTCGAGCTCCTTTTCGCGCTTGTCGAGCTGTTTTGCCCTGTCGTCGAGGCTTGCCAGGGCCTGCTCCCGGAGCTTGACCTTCTCCTCGGTCCTCTTGAGCTCGGCCTCGCGCTTCTCGAGGTCCTTCTCCTTGTCCGCCGGGACCGGGCTCGTTCCGCCGATGGCCATTCTGCCAGTTTCGACGGTCTGACCGACCGTCACCGACGGCGCCTCGGGGGCCGTCGCGGGCTTGGGCTGGTCTGATAGGATGTCGTCGAGCAAATCCCTCTTCCCAGGCTTTTCGGGCTGGGGCGCCTTCGGCGCTTCCTTCGGGGCCGGTGGCTCGACGGTCGCCGGCGGTATGGCCGGGGCCGCATCGCCCGTGCCTTCACGCTTCGCCTTGGCCTTGTCCAGGAGCCCCATCCGTTGAACCCCTCACTTTTTTTCCTCGTTGACGAGCTTGTAATGTTTCATGACCTTGTCGTAAAGATCGAATTCCTTGGACTGCGCGAACTCCGTTATGATTGCCTCGGGCAGCTTACCCAGCAGGTCGTCCAGCACCTTGAGCAGGTTCTTGATCTCCCCTTGGACATTCCTCTGGCCCTCTACCTCCCGGACGATCTTGTCCAGGTCCTCCTTGGATTTATTGACCTCCTCCTCCAGCTGCCTTATGCGCTCCTCCCGCCGCGCGATCTCGTCGCTGGCCACCTCGTCCAGGTGGGCCTTGGCCTTGAGGTGCTGCTCCATCTCGAGCACGCGCGCCTCCCTGAGCTTCAGGTCCTCGATGAGCTTAAGCCTCTCGGCGACCTCGCGCTTGAGCTCCTCCTCCTTGGAGATGAGCTCCTCCTCCTTCCTCCTCAGCCGGTCCTCGGTGTTCGCCAGGACGCGCCGGAACATCTTCTCCATTTCGTGGAGCTTCATCTCCCGCTGCTTCATCTCCTCGCGTTCCTTCTGCAGGGACACAATCTGCTGCTTCAGCTCGCCCTCCCTGTCGCTGAGGAGCCTCTCCTTCTTGTCCAGCTCTCCCTGGACCTTACTCTCCCGCAGGTTGATATCTTCGTTCTTGACCTTGAACTCGTCGTCCCTTTCGATCTGGAGCTTCGTGAAGACCTCGTCCATTTTAAGGAACTTCTCCTCCTCTTGTTTTATCTCCTCGCGCTCCAGTAGCTTCTCCTCGATCTCTTGGCGTATCTTCTCCTCGCGGCCCTTGAGGGCCTCTTCCACCTTCGTTATCTTGCTTTCGTCGATGGACTGGGCCTTGGACACCTCGTTCTCCGGGACCACCTCGACGACCACGTCCTTGGCGGCAACGGTCTTGAAGGCGTCCCCTGCGCCCTCTAGGACGCCGTCGACCGCGGGCCTTCCCTGACCGCCATCCTTATCGACCACCTCAGGCGGCGGCGGCCTCTTCTCGGCCTCGACCATGAACTTCTGCATGTCGATCCTGCAATTGTAGAACTTGTCGACGATGGCCGCGATGCTCTCCTTGGCCTCGCTCGGGAACGAGTACAGCTTGAGGACGCAGCGCCGGCTCTGCGTCATGTCGAATATCTTTGGCAATGCCTCCTGGCCGAAGGCCCTGACCGCCTCGTGGAGGAAATAGGCGGACTCGGGCTTGCCCGTCATTATCATTATGAGCCCGTTGGCCGGGACCGGGCCGAGCTTCATGGTGACCTTGATGAAACCGTTGAACCTGTCGGCGGAATTCTCCTGCAGCATGCTCTTGAGCGCCCCCTCGCCGCCGTTTATGGCGGTAATGAGGTTGGCCCTGGGGAGCTTCATCAGGTCGTCGTCCATGCTGGTGGGCTCGGAGCCCTTGCCCCCGTACGTCATTTTACACCTGTCCGTCCGATGAACATCGTGTCAGAACCAAATGGGACCTCTCATTCCCCGATGGTCCTCTTGATCTCTTCCAGGTCCTTGACCTTCCTCGATATGGACTCCTCTCGGTCCTTGAGGACGCGTTCCCTCTTTTTGAGCTCGCGCTTTTCGGCCTTGATCTGCGTATGCAGGACCTCCAGCGACTTCCTCTCGTCGTGGAGCCCCCGGGACTCCTTCTCCAGGGCCTGCTCCCGAAGCTCCACCTGGTCGTGCCTCTCGCCGAACTCCCGGTCCCTTACCTCGAGCTCCTCCCGGCGGGCCTCTACCTCCTTAATCCTTTCCTCGACGGCGGCCTTCTCCGCCTCCATCTCGGTCCGGGCCTGTTCCAGGCTGTGCTCCATGGCCTCGAGCTCGGATTCCTTCTCGAGGAGCGCCTCCTTGGACTCCTCCATCTCCCTGAGGCCGCCCATGACGTCATCATGCTCGCGCTCGAGCGTTCCCTCGATTTTCAGGAGCTCCTCTTCCTTCTTTCTGATGCTGTCCTTGAGCTCTTCCAGGCCGTCGTCCTTGACCACGAGCTTGTCTTGGGCCTCCTCGAGCTCCTTGGCCTCGTGCTCCATCTGCTCGATCTGTGCCTTGAGCTTCGCGTCCTGGGCCTCCAGGTCGGCGAGGCGGGTCCGAAGCTCCCGTTCCTTCCGGTCGGCCTCCTTGACGCGGTCCTCGAGCCTGTGCCGGTCCTCGTGGACCTTCCGTTCCTCCTCGGCGAGGCCCTGTTCCTTGAAAACGACCTCCTCCTCGCGCTTTATTAGGATCTCCTCGAGCTTGGCAAGCTCCTTGCCCTGGGCCGACAGCTGCTTCTTGAGGTCCTCTAGTTTCTCCTTCTCCTTGGCGAGCCTCGACCGGCTGGACTCCATGTCTTTTTGTCCCTTCTCCACCTTGCGCTCGACGCGCTGGAGATCCAGCTCTCTCCGGCGGACCTCGCCCTCCTGGGCCACGAGGTCCTTCTCGCGGGCCTTGACCTTCTCGTTCAGGGCCTTGAGCGCCGTCTCCCTCTGGGCCGCATCGCTTTCTTTGCCCTTGAGGGTCGTTTCCCTCTCGTTGAGGGCCTCCTCCCGTTGGGCCGTCTCCTCTTCGAGCTTCTGCAGTCCGTCCATCCGCTCCTTGAGCTTGGCCCAATCGGCCTCGAGGCCGGCGACCTGCTTCTTGAAATCCTCCTCTCGCCGGGCCAGGTCCGTCTCCGCATCCCAGAGCTCCTGGAGCTTTCTCTCGATCTGCTTCTCGTTGTCGGTTATAGACTCCGATTCCGCGCCTATCTTCTTCCAGACCGCGTCCAGCTCGTCCCGCTCCTTGGCGAGCTTGTCCCTGTCGCGGGTCAGGGACCTCTCACGCTTCTCCAGGTCGGCCTTGAGGGTCTCGACGTCATCGCGCTCCTTCTCGAGTTCCTGGACCTTGAACTCGAGCTCCTCCTCGCGGTTCTTGAGCTCCTCCTCGCGCTTCATCAGCTTCCATTCGGTGAGCTTCTTCTCATGGACCTCGATGGCCTCCGAGTCATCATCGTCCTTTTCGGAGACCTTCTGGATGACCGCCAGTGTCCCGCTGCGGACGTTGTCTATCTCCTCGTCACGCGAGGCCAGCTCCTCCTCGAGCTCGATCCTTCTTTTCACCTCGTGGTCGAGCTCCTCCTTGAGCTTCTTGACGGCGGTGGGCGGGACCTTGGAGGCCCCCTCGTCGACATCGACACGGGCGGTCGGGGCGCGCCCCTCGCGGGCCTGGCCCTGCCTCATGAGGGTCTCGGACATGCGCCGGATGTTGAAGTCCCCGGGCTCTATCCTGGCGTCGGGGAAAATGTTCATCACGTGGTCCACCCGGATGGTGGACGACTTGTACTGGAACGACCGCACCTCGATGGAGCACTTCAGGTCCATGCAGTCTTGCACGATAGGCCCTAGGCTCCCGGCGCCCTTGACCTCATCATCGAGGGAGTATGCGGCCATGACCGGGGCCCCGTCCTTGAGCACGATGGTCCCCTCGCCATAGTCCATCCCCTTTCGAAGGGTGGTCCTAATGTAGCCACTGAACTTCCCTTCCTCGAACTCCATGAAGAGGTCTCGGAGGGCCCACTGGCCCCCGGACACCGTTCGGACGAGCTTCCCGCTGGGTAACCTCAAGTTAATCACCGATTGGCCCGGTAATTGAAACAATAAGGAATTGGTTATATTTAAAACTTGAATATATACATTAATGATATCTAGATGAACATATTCGGCCTATGGATGTTCCCGACCAGCTCCAATTTAAATACAGAACAATGGATTCCCTCATGTATACGGAGGCCTGAACAATGGACGAGCGGGGTACCTTCGCCTGCGCTATAAACTGCATTGATGGCCGGACCCAGACACCGGTCTCGGACTGGCTCTCGGCCCATCTGAAGGTCGACTACATCGACATGATAACCGAGGCCGGCGCCGACAAGGTCCTGGCCATGGGTTCGAAGGCCGAGATAGAATCCATCCAAAGACGCGTCATGATATCATTCAATGCCCACCGCTCCAGGGCCGTTGCCATCGTGGCCCATCACGACTGTGCCGGGAACCCGGTGTCGGAGAAGGAACACCTAAGATGCCTCGAGCGGTGCGTCGAGGTCATTAAATCCTGGGGCCTCCCCATGCGCATCATCACCATCTGGGTCAACGATGAATGGGCCGTCGAACTGATCTCCGAGATCGCGAGGCCTTGAAGAGGCAGTCCGATGGCGAAGGCCCTTAGATGGTTGGCCCTTTTGGCCGTGGCGGCCGTTCTGCTCATTTCATCGGCGCTCCCGGCCGGGGCCATGGTCACATCTTTTCCATCACGCCCGACGCACGAGGACAGGATCACCATAACGTACAAACCAGGCCCGTCGGACAATACGACGCAGGTCCGTCTTCTCCTCAACATGAACAACACGACGGCCGATGACCTGGACATCACAAAGCTTCACGACAACGCCACGAACAGCTACACCTACGACCTCGGGGTACAGGACCCAGGGACCACCATCGCATACTCGGTCATCGCCTGGAACGTCACCGTCGACACGGGGAACATCTCTGTGGCCTCTGTCGTAGATGTCTTGTGGCACAGCGACCTGCAGGAGGCCAAGTCCACGGCGGCCCGGCTGCATAGGCCCATGCTCATCATGTTCTGGTCCAACGACGACAGGACCAACATGGAGATCATGACGAAGACCTTCAACGACGAGCGCGTCCTCAACCTGAGCGCCACCTTCGTCTGCCTCAAGCTCCGGCTCGACGACGACCCGGGCCTCGCCTTTCGGTGGAACATCACATTCGAGCCGGCCTTCGTTTTCCTTGACAATACATCCCGCGAGGTCCACCGGGTCCACGGCAACCTGACCGCGGACACCATGTTGGCCCACATGCGCTTCGCACTCGGCCTGGGCCCGAGGCCGGTGGAGAAGCCCCATCCACTGTTCGCGGACCCCGTCAGGAACATACTCATAGTGGCCTTCCTGCTCCTGCTCGTTTTGGGTATCACGGCCCTCAGGGCCAGGTGGTGGGTCCGACGGGCATGAACGGTTCCAGGACGATTCTAACCGTCGAAACCGTTATATATGGAAAGGCTATATTCAACTCTCACGCGCGTTAATACCAAACGCCTGAACTAGATGGTCAAAGATGGAATTGGTGATAAAAGATGTCTTACCAGCAACCGCAGCAGCAGTACCAGCAACCGCAGCAGCAGTACCAGCAGCCGCAGCAGTACCAACAGCCACAGCAGCAGTATCAGCAGCCCGCACCGCAGCAGCAGCCAGCCCCGGTGGCCGCCCCACAGCCGGCACCGCAGCCGGCTCCGCAGCCCGTCCTGCCGTCGAAGGCCAAGATTCTCGGCGAGCAGTTCAAGAGGGTCGTCGGCAGCATGGGTTGGACCGTAAAGGACGACAAGGAGATACCGAACGGCTGGACGCTCGGCTTCAAGAACACCCAGAAGATCAACAAGGGCGACGTCATCAACTTCGACGTCACCATCTCGGCAGTGACGGCGCCCCCGGCGTCCGTCCCGGGTCAGCCACCGGCGCAGCCCATGGCCGGCAGCCACAATATCGGTGTCGCTACGGTTGCCAAGAAGTCCTTCTTCAGCAAGGAGAAGAAGAACTTCACGCACTGGATAGACATCTCGCAGTTCGTCGGCGACGACATGGCCCCCAGGCCGGTCGTCGACGAGCAGATCAAGAAGTGGCTCCTCGAGGACGGCATCCACAAGCCGCCCGCCCCGCCCGCCGCGCCCCTGGCACAGCCACCGGTACAGCAGGCCCCGGCGCAGCCACCGGTGCAGCAGCCGCAGTACCAGCAGCAGCAGCCGCAGCAGCCCCAGTATCAGCAACAGCAGCCGCAGTACCAGCAGCAACCACAGCAGGGCTATGATCAGGCCCAGCAACAGGGCTATGTGGACCCGAACCAGCAGTATGCGCAGCAGCAGCCGCAGCAGCAGTGGCCCCCGAAGCCAACCCAGTAGGGCCTTCAGGGACCACCGTTCTTTCTTTCTATTTTTCTATATTTTTATTATTCCTGATTTAATATCAAATTGAAAATTATATATGCCGCCACCATTATCCGAAGGAACGTGTACATCGGCATCGACGACACGGATTCGAGCAAGGGCATGTGCACCACTTACTTGGCCCTCGAGCTCGTCAAGGAGTTTCGAGGCGAGCTAGACCTCATCGGATACCCCCGACTGGTCCGGCTCAACCCCAACATACCCTGGAAGACCCGGGGGAACGGCGCGGTCTGTGTCCGGCTCGGCATCGGCAAGGGCCGGCGCTCGGCCATCGGCGAGCTCGACGGCGAGCCGGTCCACATGTGGTCCTTGGAAGGGTCAGCCAGGGGCGGACCGACGATAAAGGAGGCCTTTGACCGGGTCGTGGCCCTCGTCGAGCGCTACGCCCACCTGAAAGAGAAGGGCACCGACAGCGGCATCCTGGTCTCCGAGCGTCGCCCGCCGACCTCCCTCTACCGGAAGGCCGTCCGCGAGGTCGTCCGCATCCGCGAGGCCAGGGCCATGCTCCCGAAGGGCTCGCTATTCAAGGCCTACAACACGGGCCGCGGCATCATCGGCGCGTCGGCGGCCGTGGCCTGGGCCCCCAATGACCGGACCTATGAGGTCCTGGTCTACCGGGAAAAGGGACGCTGGGGCACGCCCCGGGAAGTGGCCCTCGAGCCGGTCAAGCTCCTGGACAAAAGATTCCCGTCGACATTCAACAACTACGATGCAAGGAACGGTCATGCCACCGTCGTCCCTGCGACCCCGTGCCCGATCCTTATCGGCATACGCGGCGACGACCCCGATGTCCTTCCCGAGGCCATGCGCACCATTCGCACCGAGGCCAAGGACCGCTGGGTCGTGTTCGAGACCAACCAGGGTACCGACGACCACATGGTCCGCCGCAGCACCGTTCAGCAGTACCAGAGCGCCATCATGCGCGGCCAGGTCTCGGTGGCCCCGAGGACCATCGCCGGGGGCCATGTCCTCTTCGAACTCCAGATTCTTCCCAAGGGCAGGACCTACACCTGCTCGGCCTACGAGCCGACCAAGGAGTTCCGCTATGTGGTCCGGGCCCTTGCACCGGGGGACCTCCTGACCGTCTACGGCTCGAGGACCTCGGCCAACCCGAACACCTTCAACATCGAGAAGCTGCGGGTGGACCACCTCGTGGCCCTGACCGAAAAGGTCGGGAACCCCAAATGCCCAGAATGCGGGCGTTCCATGAAGTCCATCGGCCGGGGCCAGGGCTACCGATGCCGTCGGTGCGGGATAAAAGAAAAGGACCTCGAGGCCACTGTCGTCCCACTCGAAAGGAAACTGTCCCGAGGCTTTTACGAGGTCCCGGTCTGCGCCAGGAGGCATCTCTTCAAGCCTCTTAAACGGATGGGTATGCGTTCCCCCGCACTTCGCGTCCGTTCACCGATAACTATATAAATCAATCCGCCACGCACACCAGTCAATATATAAATATTTCTTATCAGATAAGGAGGCCAGAACATACCGAAGCCGGTATGAATGGGGGTATTGCGATATGCAAAGAAAAGCAAGCAACCGATTTGTGGCAGTGTTCATGACGGTATTAATGGTGGTATCTAGCTTCGCCGCGGTTGGCGCGGCCGTGATACCAGTGGGCAAAGCGGTCCAGGCCCCGCAGGGCCAGCAGACGCAGCAAGTGACCGGGCCGGCCTCCTATGTCACGGACATCGAGCAGGGCACGGCAAGATCGACGAGCTCCACCTCTATAATCGAGGACAAGGAGATCGCATCGTTCGATCCGCCGAACGTGGCCGAGATAGCCCAGAGGAACGCGGCCAAGGCCGACAGCAGGATCTACGTCGTTTCCGACGAGGACCATGTCGTCATAGCCCTCGGGACCAACGCCACCGGTTACAAGCGGTTCCCACTAGCGGACCCGAACATGACCGACGGCCTTGTCAGCGGCCAGGCTATAACCATCACGGGCCAGCTCGTGGACGGGCACTCGGACAACATCACGGCCATCAACTCGGGCGGCCTAAGCGGCAACCACGGCATAGGCGGCAGCGGCCCCGGCCCAACCCTGACGGTCCGCTGGACCCTCAAGGACGCCGCGGGCACACAGCTCCCCGGCGGCGCCGGCACCGTCAACCTAGACTGGAACGACGGTACCCCAGGCAACCCGTCCATAAACGGGACCTTCAAGATCACCGGGCTCGTGCCCGCCATGAGCCCCGCGGGCCTCGCCAAGTTCACCTTCTGCTTCGACGGTTACCAGGGCAACCCGCCCCCGCCCGGTGGCGGCAAGGTATATCCGCCCAACGGCAAGAAGGATGGCTCGGCCACCTGCGCCAACACCTATTCAGGCGACGTCTACCCGGTCTATATCCAGCACCCGGTGGTCCCGACGGTCGAAGTGACCCCAGAGCCCGCCAACGCGGGCGAGCCGATCACCGTAAGCGGGACCCTCAAGGACGACCAGGACCTGGCCGTCGGCAACGAGGGCCTCGTGGTCTCCTACGAGAACCCCAAGGGCACCTATGCCACCATCGGCAAGACGATGCCCGCCGGCCTGTACGTCGACGACGTGGTCGTGACGGCCGGCCCGACCGAGATCCTCAACGAGAACTTCGAGGAGGGCTTCGACACAATGGGCTGGACCCACGCGGGCCAGTACGACGAATGGGAGGCTGGCGTTCCCGGCAGCACCGGGCCCACGAGCAGCCACTCGCCGGTCAAGTGCGCAGGCACCGACGTGACGCATGGCGCCTACGAGATACAGACGGACAGCTACCTGGTAACCCCCAACCTGAACCTGTCCGGCTATGCCTCGGCCACCCTGAACTTCTGGTACTGGCTCGACATCGCTGACAACGATTACGGCAGCGTCGAGGCCTCGCCCGACGGCGGCATAAGGTGGTACGCTGTCCAACCTCGCTACACCAAGTCCCAGAAGGACTGGGACAGCGTCACGGTCGACCTCACTTCCATACCGGACCCGAAGAAGCCGACCCAGACCATCCAGTTCGCGGGCAACCCGAACGTCCTTGTAAGGTTCAGGATCGTATCCATGGGATTCTCCATCTACACGGACACCGAGGGCGACTACAGTTTCAGCTACACCCTCCCGTCCGAGAGCATCCCGGCGAGACACAACATCAAGGTGGTCCACCCCAAGACCACGCTCTACCTCGCGGCCATGACCAACGTGTCCATCAGGGTCCGGAGGACGGTGCACTTCGAGTTCATCAACGATACAGTTCACAAGGTTGGCTACAGGAACAAGTGGGTCGACCCAGAGATGAAGGCCAAGCTTATCGACAACATGGGCGACGTGCCCCAGGCCAACATCGAGGGCCTGCCCCAGTCCTACCTCGTTCGGGTGTTCTGGGACCAGGACCCGCAGAACAACGCCGACAACCCGATACCGGTGGACCAGAGGACCATCACGCTGGGCTCGGTGAACGAGAGCCGCAACGGGTGGGTCATGGTATCCTACCTGGTCCCGCTCTCTCAACCCCTGGGCTGGGTCGGTGTCATATTCAAGTATGACGGCTCCGACTACTACAAGCCCATCAGCCAAACGGACACATACGCCGTCAAGGCCCACACCCAGATCAATGCGCCGCCTCCGGAGCAGCTCAAGTTCTACAGAGGCAGCCACATCAACCTACAGGGCAACCTGGTCGTCATCCCGTCCGAATCCCAGACCAACCCCAAGGGTGACCCGGTCCCCTGGAAGGACCTCAGGATCTACTGGGAGAACAAGGAGCTGACCCGGGCCACGACCGACAAGGAGGGCAAGTTCTCCAGGGAGTTCTTCGTCGGTGAGTCCCACTCGCTGGGCAGGGTCCAGGTCAAGTTCACCTTCGAAGGCGACTTCCCGTACATGCCGGTGGACGCGTCCTTCAACATGTCCGTGGTGAGCAGGACCTACATCAGCTTCGTGAGCCCCACGAACTTCCGCGAGTACAAGGGCAAGACCATCGAGATAAAGGGCGCCATCAAGGACGACCTCGGGACTGCTATC
>Ga0315288_10003859_pt1 | contig 19097 bp, 25 predicted proteins | sample YL17G11_20_MG_FD_203454 | JGI IMG/M metagenome (GOLD analysis project Ga0315288, IMG submission 203454) | Sediment microbial communities from Yellowstone Lake, YNP, Wyoming, USA - YL17G11_20 | ecosystem: Environmental > Aquatic > Freshwater > Lake > Sediment | place: USA: Wyoming | collected... | reverse complement strand
TTGGTAAACATTCTTTTTGTTTTAATGGCCGTGATAACGGAGGAGAATCATTTAGCCTCCAAACCAAAATTTGGAACAAACATGGAATGATATACAGGGAACAAGAATTTAGCTTGAATTCCTACTGCAATTCCACCCATTTCAAATTAAATGGCGAGATCATCACTGCAGACCAGCTTCGCCAACTGGCCAACGAGCTAGATAAAAAACGATCCGCGCTAATTAACAAGAAGGTCACTAGCGGCCAGACGGATGAACTATTAGCTACCCACACTTTTTTCTTTACACTATCTCCCGGTGATGACAACATATTATCTCTTGTTACTGAATACTTCGATAATGGAGATGGAGTTCCGGAAGGCGTCTACGAAAACCAAAAGCTCATCCTACAAGCTTACGGAAATTCTGCATTCTTCAACCTGTGCGGCACCAACATCTCGGCCGATCATCTTCGAAAACTGGCTAATGAACTTGACGCGTTGATGGCAACGATCAACACCGATGAATTAGAGGTATAGATGACAATTCAAGATTCTATGGGCGACAGGATGAAGCAATATGAGTCTATTACAGACTACATGCTTCCTGATCAACTACCTCTCATTCTTCGCTTAGATGGGCGCGCATTTAGCTCCATGACCCGCAAGCTAAAGCTAGCTCGTCCTATGGACGAAGCCTTCCATAATGCGATGGTTAAAACTACTATTGCCTTGTGCGAAGAGGTTACAAACGCTCGCATCGGCTATACGCAAAGCGATGAGATTTCTATTTTGGTGCATCCGAAATACGTGACATCCCAGCCCTTCTTCGGCAACCGTCTCTGCAAAATCGTCTCGGTCCTCTCGGGCCTGGCGAGCGTCACGCTCTACAAGGAGCTAATGGCCGGGCCTCATGCCGAGCGCCTGCGGGAGTGCTCGATCAGCCCGACCTTTGACGCCAGGGCATTTGTAATGCCGCCCCACGACGCCCCCAACGCTTTCCTTTGGCGGGTCCGGGACGCGGCCAAAAACAGCGTTTCAGCCTTTGCGGAAGCTCATTTTTCATCACGGGAATTGGAAAACGTCAACACTACTGATCGAGTGGGAATGCTATTGACTAAGGGCGTTGACTGGAATCTGCAAGAATCTTGGAAGAAATATGGGACGGCTGTGGTTCGTAAAGTCTCAGAGGTTACTGGAATGTTCGGTCCTCCTGGCAAGGAGACGGAGCAAACTGTACTGCGTCATCAATGGGACAGATTAGAAATTACTCCGGAGTCTGTGGTGGGGGTGATTAAACATTTTCTAGCACCACCGGAGGTAAAATGAGGAAAAAAGCATCACCAGAAAAGCAGAAACTTCACGATGACCATGTTAATGGCTTGTGGAACGCCTACAAAGAACTTGAAAACGAACTCAGGAAAACAATGGATTTTGCGACTGTTTTGCAAGATTCTCGTTATAAAGAGGCTTGTCATCTTTGGAAGACAGCTTGGAACACATGTCCGGATTGCAGGTCTACCAACACAGTAGTAGATAACTATGATGGTGTGTGGCGAGATGGCGATGTAGTTTGTGTTGAATGTAAAACGTATGTTCGCATGTACGATGCTGATTAGACGCTACTAAAAATAGCTAAAGCCCGCACAATGGCGGGCAAGCTAGTTAGCTCATCGGTAATTATTACCGACGACGGTTGCGACGAGCGCGACGCGCTTTCTTGGAGCGCTTCTTCGACTTACGCATTCCGCCCAATAGGCGTGTCTTCTTGGAGACAAAGAAAAGTGCCCCCGCACCTACTACTGCGCCCAGGGCCACCGAAGCCCAGGAAATACCGCTTAGTCCCATTCCTAGATCTCCCAAGAGAGTAGGGACGCAGGAAGGGCATCCGTTATACACCCGGCTGCTGCCGTAAACGGGTGGGTCTTGCGGTTGTAGTTTTGCAACCTTCTGTGCAAATGCAGCTAATTCACTAGTCGTTAAAGCCATATAGTCCTCACTGAATTCTAGTATAGCAAAAAATCGTAAAAAGGATCAAAATTTTTTGATATATATCATGAATTTTATATTTTTGGTATCATAGCTCTATGAGCTTGAATAAAAAGATATACGGTAACATGTATAGTCAAATAAATATGAATACCATGCCAGGAGAAATGCGGCTTCCTGGCAAAACTGCAGCCCAACAAGCCGAATCTGTTGATTACCAGGATATTCCTCGGGATATCCAAGCAATGAGGGTAGCAACATATAACAAAGAAGTTAAAGAAGGAGAATTTGTGCCAGAATTTAGTGGAGCCTCAAACAAGCGTCGTGGTTTGGCCGGTTATCTCGGAGACGCGGCTCAAAAGACAGCTCCTGGGTTGTTGCTGGCGGGGGCCTTACTGGCTCTTTATTGGATGTTTTTCCGAAAAGAAGAGAACGTAGAAGTTGAGGAAATTATAGAAGAACCTATTATGAATCCTGAAGAGAATGATGATGACTTTGAAATGGTCGAAGATGACTCTGAGCTAGAGGAGCACACCTTTTAGCCATTGCCTCCGACAAGTCCGTAAAGTGAAATATACAATGCTGCGGTTTGTAGGGCAGTGTTAAGTGGGGCTTTCAAATTACTAAAGAAGTCTGCTCCTGCCCAAAAAGCATAATTATGTTCATTGCTGATCTGGGCTTCAGTAGTATCAACCACACCTAAATAGAAATAGTACTCTTTATTGCCTTCTTGTATCACTAAACTATAATCAGGAATTATTGCGGGAAGAAGTTTAGTTTCTTCCCAACATTCTCTAATAGCTCCATCTCTCACGTCTTCTCCTGGTTCCACATGCCCCTTGGGTAAATCAAATCCATAGTCGGATTGTAAAATCAAAAATTTCCTAATTAACGGATTAAAGACTACTATTCCGGCTATAGTTTCCATTCACATAGAATAACAAAATGACAGATTGACAGAAGTATGTTTTCTGCTACATAAGATTTATGGATTTACTTTTCTCCTCTTTGATATGCCACCGAGACGTTAAGGTTTGGGCATTTAACTGGTTTTGTAGTCGAGTGCATTTAGATCACGGCTTTGATATTCCACATCTTCTTTTAAATGATGGCTCTTTGACAGAAGAGGATATTAAATTTCTAAATGGCTTGCCAAATGTTTGGGTTGATTCCAAGCCCATTCATCTTTATGATGTTCCCAAACCCAAGTTACTAGGAAAACTTCAGTGCATTGAGAGGGGATTCCAAAAATACAACGCGAAAAGAGTCGTAGTTCTTGACTGTGACATCTTTTTCTTCGAAAATTGGGATTCCGAATTGCGGAAAATTTGCTCTAGTGACGCGATTGCAATGCGTGATTGGGGTAGCAGCTTGGGGCCCAACGTAAATCAGTACAAACAATTATTCGGTATTCACGAAGACCAGGTAACTCCTAATTGTAATACAGGAATTTTCTCTACTACCCCGGAACATTGGCATCGCGTAGAAGAAGCTTTACAAAAACATCTAAACACTCCATTTTTGATAATGGAGGATCAAGGTATCTGGTTTGCGGCATTTTATGGTCGCTTGCAATATATCAATAACATTAAATGCGTAATAAACGGAGCGGAAACTATTCCAGAGCTATGGGACTGGGTATTGCGGCAGAAAGGTGCTCACCTTCAAGGTATGCGAGTTAGACCACAAGGGTTTCAATCATTGGTGGAGCACTCCCTCAAGAACTTACCAGAGAAAGTATCACTGAAACAAATTGCTCCACAGCAAAAACATATAAGTTATGGTCTCATGGAACACGATACTTACAACTTCAATATTCCATGGCAAGCTCTTCCTAGCAAGAGTCAAGGCAGATATATAACAGATGCTATTTATATGCACGGTGGTTCATGGGCTTCTTGGGAGTTAGACAAGAGATTTGATCGATTTACGACCAAAATTATTGCGCTGGAATCCGGTTTAATAGAGAACATCAAGCCAATAACAATTAACGACCAGGAATTTCCACTCTGGTCAGAAGTCGATATTCCGCTTGATGGGTCTTTGCGAATTGAAACACAACACGGTGGTGGATCACATATCGTCTTTGAGACCCCTTATTTGCAGGTAGCAAAGCATCAACCAGATATTGGCCCACTGTTTGAGAACGTAGTTTAGGAGTTAACATGAAAGACAAAATTCACATTGCTACCATCTGGGGTTACAACTATGCGGGAGGGCCCCAGCTTCCTGTCTTCAGCACACATCACAGCCATTGGGATGAAACGATTCGCAATCGTCCCGATTGTGTTCTCCATCACTATTCCTGGGAAAATTGGAGGGAAATGCCCCATGATATGGACCTTTACTTCTTTATTGACTTTAATCCAGAATTATTTAGCATTTTTGACAAAAACTATCATCCTAGAGTCTTCTTTTGGTGGGATGCTCACCACGGCGAACCTTTCTCTTATCCTTCACAATTAGCGGGTCTTTTTGATAAAACCTATTTTGCTGAGCTGGGGGTGGCATCATATCTTCGTTTCCAGGGCTACAATGTTAGCTGGTTACCACCGGCTTTTTATCCTGAGCTTTATAAACCGCTACCCGACACTGAAAAAATATATGATTTTGCATTTATAGGTCAAATGGATCATATCGTCAGGAGGCACGGGCTAACTAGATATGATTTTGTATCGAAGGCGGCGGCTAAGTATAAGGGATACGTATCCAGCAATATGATTTCTTATGAAATCAATAAAGTTTTCAGCCAATCTAAAATTCTTTTTGAAAGAACTATTCCGATTACTTTAGGTACCAGATTCTTCGAAACCATCGGCAGTAAAAATCTACTGCTAATGAATAGACCACAACAAGGATATAATAATGGAATTGATCTAGTAGCTGCGGATGGCATCCATTATGTGGGCTATGATGATACTTATCAAGATTTTGAGTATAAACTGGACTATTACCTAAATCATCCAGAAGAAAGAGAGAAAATAGCCACCCAGGGGTATGAGCACTTTTTAAGAAATCATACCTACAGCCATCGCCTGGACGCTATCTTAAAAGATTTTCATTTGCTGAAAACTTAATGTTTCTGAAAAACTGTGTTGACTTGCCGAAAACGGTGTGTATAATGGGGGAATACTACCGGATCGTCTAACGGCAAGACGCGAGCCTTTGGAGCTTGAGATCTAGGTTCGATTCCTAGTCTGGTAATTACCCGACCCCATCGTCTAGCGGTTTAGGACGCTGCCCTTTCAAGGCGGAAACAGGAGTTCAAATCTCCCTGGGGTCAATGTTTCGGGAGGGGCGGCCAGTTGGAGCTTTGCAAAAAGCGCGGATGCTTACGCAATACAATGCTCCTGGTCGCCCCTCCCCGGACCAAATACAAGGATGTGTATGTTTAATAGACCGAATGTGCCTAAAGTGGGTGACGTGATCACCATCGAAGGCGTTAAAAAAACTGTGACCTCAATTGCTAGAAATAGCGCCAATGATCCAGTGGTGTGCTGGGTTTCAAAAAATGAAGAGGGCGGCTGTATGCTTGCCATCTGGAATGAATGGGCGCATTATGCGAAGCTAGGTAGGCCTTTGCCTAGGACGCGACGATCTGATATGTATGACTGATGAACATTATATAAATGTGTTTGTGGGATTCATTGAATTCTAAAAATAGAGCTTGCAAAGTGCTTTTGGTCTGATAGAATACAAAACGTGATTCGTAGTAGCTCAATGGTAGAGCTTTCGGCTGATGTGATAACCATCACACAACTTAACCGAATGGTTCTTGGTTCGAGTCCAAGCTACGAAGAAGTTAAGCCCCAATAGCTCAGTTGGATTTAGAGCAGCGCTTTTCTAAAGCGCAGGTCACAGGTTCAAGCCCTGTTTGGGGTATCTCTCAGTCGGTGTATTGTTAGCATCAGACGCAGCTAATATAGTGTCTAATTCTACTGCCACAGACAACATATTATGCACCTCTCGATGATGATTTGCGCACAATAGTACACACTTATCAAGCTCCTCAATGAGCGTTTCAAACTTGCCATAAGTTTTACCAATCCCAACCTCTTTTTTGCTACTATCTAAATGATGACATTCAAGAGCTCCTAGTATTTTGTTATATCCACATAGTAAACACCCGCCCCCTTTGTAATCTACACATTGCTGCTTTAATTTTCTATGGGATAGAGCTTGCTTGGACACAACCCCATACATTTTAGCATGGGCTTCTCTGTGGCAATTAACGCAAAGCAGCACACATTTATTGACCTCTTCAATAAGATCTCCTAAAGTAGGATGTCTTCTTATTAGTGCAGATATTCCTATATCCTTAGTAGAAGCATCAACATGATGGAACTCCAAGGCGGCTGAACATCTATTATAGCCGCACAAAACACATTTATTACCAGCATAGTTAAGTATATCTTCTTGTAATTGTTGTTCGGTTTGCATTTGAACTTGGATCGTGCATTTTTTGCAGTAAGAACTAGCGTTAGTTTTTCGTCTAGTATAAAATTCATTTAAAGGTAATACATTTTTGCATCTGGGGCAAGGTCTCGACGTGGGGTTTTCTCTTATCGGCCGTGTATTATGTTTACCCCAAGGAGAACATTCTAAACAATATTTTCTATTTTGCAAGTTTTTAGATATTCCGTCAATCTTAATCCAACTAGGAAAAGCACTTTTACACTTTTCGTTTTGGCAAATAGGCATTTAAATATGCTAATCGTCCAAATTTTGAATGTCAATATTGATCCTTGGATGAACAAGCGCGTCCAACTTATTCGCCAATCTATTTTCCTCGTTCGTCATCGAACTCAAATATCTTTGTGTCGTTGCCAAACTCTGATGGTTTAGTCTAGCCCGCACTTCTTCTACTGAAGCTCCTTGTGCTAAATACGATTCTGCATGCAAGTGCCGCAATGAGTGCACGGATATTTTTCTAGGATCAAACCCAGATTTTTTAGCCAATTTCTTCACAATCCTTAGCATAGATCGCTGGTTCAGGGGCTGGTTAGGATCTACTAATTGTCTAGCTCCTCCTTTGCCAGGTATTGCGCAAAATAAATAGGTGTCATCAGATAATCTCTTGGAAAAGTCTTCACCCCATCTTCTAACGAGATAACTAATTAATACTTCTAGTAAAGGGTCCGGCAAAGTATCATTAGATAGTTTATCTCCTTTTCTAATGTAGGAATATGATGGTGGCTGGCGGTTAAAGTTTAAATTCTTCCACTGAAGGTTAAGCCACTCTGAATTGCGGCGTCCCGTCATAAAATATCCGTAGATAAGAGTGTAGTTACGCAATCCGTCCAAAGTTCCTAGATCACAGTTTTTAAGCATCTCTTTAAGAAGATCCACACTGATCTTTTTAGCACTGGCATACTTTTCAACTTCTATTTTGCTGTGTAGTGCATCAACCGGATTGAATTGAATTAGTGGTGGACTTCCATCCATTCCAGGTTTCTGCAAAAACTTAAAAAAAGCAGATAAAATACTGATTTTATTCAAAAGAGATGATTTTTCGTGAGGAACGTGCGCCCCCAGAAATTTGTCAGCGGCTACCCCAGCAATACCTCCAGTTCTTTCTAAATCATCTTTCCACAGCAGCACGTCTACTCCAATGGAATCAAGAGGATTATCTCCTCTAATATTTCCAATGAACCTGATAAAATGATCGATCACATATTTGTAATGTTTACGTGTATTTTCGTTATCAATGCTCATTAAATAATAGGCATAGGTTATTAGAAATAACTTATCTCTATTTTTAACGCCCTTGCGTAGTAAATCCGTTGGATGCATTTTTTTGTCGTGTAATTGCTGAGCTAATAAATAAATTGGATCCATGCTGAAATGATAACAGGCTTGTCCAATAATTGAAGTAACAAAATAATCACGTAATCTACAAATTAAGGAATACAAACGCGATGGTACTCGATACGATCTCCCGCTTTAGAATTGACCCAGAAACCCTAGACCGCGAAGTAGAGGAAATTTTCCGAGGTGTGGACCTGGAAAAACTCCTCAGTGAACGCGCGGCTTTGGCACCAACTCCAAATATTGGAGATTTTGTGATAGGACAAGTTACACTTCTCCGAACAGATCATGTCTTTATCGATATTGGTGGTAAAGAAGAGGCTTCGTTACCGTATTACGAAGATGGGTTTAGCAATGAAGATTTAGACGTTGGAGACCAAACTACCTTTCTAGTCTCCGGTGCAGATAAAGAGGGACGTATCATACTCACTCGAAAAAATGTTGATTTTATTCTCAAGCAAAAAGAAATTATCAGTCAAATTAAAGTTGGAGACAGGTTGGTTGGAAAATTGTTACAACACAGCAAAAATGGCTGGGTTGTGGATATAAGTGGCTTACGAGCCTTCCTTCCCAGTTACCAAGAATTCTTAGTGCTGCCAACGGAAGGCCCAGAAGGCCTGGTCAATGCTCCGATAGAAGTGGAAGTAGAATCCATCACAGGAGATTCAGTTACTCTTACTCGTAAATCGTTTGCTCCTGAAATTAAAAAGGTTAATAAAAGTAACTACATATCGTCATTAAACGTAGGAGATGTCATCAGTGGTGTTATCAAAAACATAACAGATTTTGGTATCTTCATACAAGTAGCTCCGAGTATTATTGGTTTATGTCACGCATCGGACGGTGGTGCACAGCCTTTAATTGTTGGAGAAACAACTAAGTGTCGAGTTCTCAAAATTGACAGAGAGAAGAATCGCATTTCTTTGGGAATACGTCAGGTAACAGAGCCAACCTGGGCAGAAGTTGTGTCCAAATACTCAGTGGATGACAAGATCCTTACCACGGTCAAATCTATTGTGCCTTATGGTGCATTTATGGAAATTGAGCCTGGCGTAAGTGGTCTTATTCATGTTAGTGATTTAAGCTGGTCAGATCATATTAAGCATCCCCGCGAAGTCCTTAAAGAAGGTGATAAGATAGTGGTTGTTATTTTAAACATCGATGTAGAAAAGCACCACCTATCCTTGGGGCTAAAGCAGGTCAGTCCCGATCCCTGGGGTAATATTGAAGATAAGTATTTTGTAGGTCAAAAACTAGAAGGAACTGTAATTAATAAGCACAAGTTTGGTATCTTCGTAGAGTTGGAGGCGGGCTTAGAGGGCCTCGCCCACCACACTGTAGCCAGTAAAACACTTAAGATTGGAGATTCAGTACCTGTTTCTGTGTTACGGATTGACGCCCCTAAGAAAAAACTAAGTCTGGCGCTCGATTAGCAAATCTTTTTAACTTGTGGAGCATCTAAAAAAGCGCAACAAACGTTGCGCTTTTTTGTTATCATCAATATTATGCTTGGATACTTTGGTAAAAATCAAATGGTGACGCCATCGCCAGCACCCTCTGAGACCTCTGCCAAAAGCGTACCAGCCGCCACTGCTCGTATAGCGATATCTCCGTCCCCATCGCCCCCGTCCCTACCTCCACCACCAACCCCACAGCCACGTCCCGCTCCTATTGAGCAAAAACCTGAACCATCAGAAATAGAAATACAACTATCCCAATTGAGACAGTCTGTGGAGGCCAAACGACTAGGAAAAGAGCGAGAAGTGCAGGCTGTTCAAGAAATGCAAAGAAAACAAGCTGATTACGGACGTGATACAAAACAAATCAAGCCGCGTGAGGCTGGATATTCGACTGAGGCGGAGAAAATTATGGGTGGCGGAACAGGTTATTATGCAAAACCAACTCCTTTATCGGGTCTTGGATATTTGAGTGCGACTACAGCTGAAGTAACTGCTGTATCCGGAGAGGTTACGAGACTAACAAATATTGTTAAACAACTCACCAAAGATGTAGAAGCTGGAATGGTTCCTCGTTCTGAGCTGGCCAGAGCCATCGCACAATTACAGGAGAAATCACAAGAAGCCAAAGTATTAACCTCGCAGTTGTCGGGCCTGGGAGATGCATTAGATATGTCTCCCTCCTATCCTATCGTGTGGAAGATAGGAAGGCTGTTGTTATTATCTTTGGCGGCTTACGGAACTTATAGCTTGATCAAGCCTCATCTTGCTGGGAGCGTTATGCGCCCCAAAAAACGTCGTAAGCGCTAATGATTTAATCAGAGGGCGTTACGTTATAATTTGATACAATTCGATTATGAACGATAAAAAAATATCTCCACTAGAAATTTTAGTGGCAGCACACAACGATACTCCTTCCGTGAAGGTGGTGCCAAGAAATCGTCTTCAGGAAGAAACTTCAGTAATTCCCATCATTGAATCTATGCCTATTGATATTGGTGATATGGGCGAGGGCCAGCCCATTGTTTTTGCGAATAGTAACTTTACTTTGAATTTTCATATGAACATAGATAATACGGCTGTAGAAAAAGTGATGCAGAAATCAGCGGAAGTAGCAAAAAATATTGCGGCGATGGGAGCAGCATTTTTAGGAACTGCTATTTTATTTGGACAATCCAAGAAATTTGGGAAGGTAAAAATTCCTCTCTCGCCCAGGACTAAATTTCCGAAGATTTAGAGCGCGGCCAAGACTAGTGGTAATAATATTTTGGCTCCGGTGATGGCTACTGACTTAACAATGTTCCAGGCATCTGCCCATATTTTGTCTAATTTTCTTTTGGCGTCTAAAACCCCAAGAGTTCCTTGTTCCATAGCTTCTATTATGGCATCAGCGGATCCAGTGGCACGTAAATAAATACTAGCAGCTTCTTCCTCTTTTCCAGACGAAAGCTTGTCTAAAAAAAGAGCGAAGGCGCTAGAACCTAGCCCAATTATTTTCTCTCGTTGCTGGGCTACGGCGGCTATCGCGACCTGGGTGGCAAGCGTAGTATTGTCCGTTGCTGGCAAAGTAGATGCTTTTGACGTTAATGTTGTCATTAATAAATCGAACCACGAACCGTCACTGACGGCTTTAGTTCCCTTGTCCAATTGCCGAGTAGCTTCGGCTAATATCGTTTCTCCAAGTGTCATCGTGGTATTATTCTTCTTTCTGGCGGTAATAATCTATTTTCCGGTACGAGTGCTGGCGGGGGCGGTGCTGTAGGACTAGATGAGTTATCTATTCCGAGTCTTCTGCGGGCCTCCCATGCCTCGACATCAGGTGGTAGTAGTTCATTATTTAATGCAAAGTTTTGGGCGTGCCAAGCGCGCCTATTGGCGCGGATGAAGTTTTGCTCTTGCTCTCGTGATGTGACCCCGGCATTCATCAAATCAACAAAATTATCGCATAGCCCAGCATTATCCTTGGCCTGAGTAAACGCCTGATCTGGTATCGTAAGTGCTCGGCACCCAGCAGAGCTTGTGGCTAGAAGCAAAATACCAACTAAAGACCAGAGTTTCATACTTAAATATTAGCATAGTTAGCTCAAATCGTTATAAAAAAATGTATTGAACTTAGTTACATTATGTTAGACTTAAAAGTAAGAACATGTACTCACGTCACTACAGGTATAACCCTCTTTTCACTAATCCTACTGTTTCTGACATAAAGGACCCTCTACGAATCAGCTTTTTTGATTCTATTACTAAAGCTCGTGCCTTCCTCGTTCAGGTTGCTTGCTTAACGCCCAAGCAAACAAATGACCCTGAAATGCAGCTTAAAATTGAGGCTGCGACCAAAATTGTAGCTAAGGCGGGAAGACGAAATGACAGACGGAGAGCGCGCCGGGCTGCTGGTGGTTCTGTCTCGGGTTCCTTACGAGTAATCGAGGGTGGCAAATCGAGAAACGTCAAGACTTGCCCAGAAGCCAAACAATCAGTAAAAGATTTATGCGGAAACGTTGTTTGTCATGCTGTGCCAAAACCACAAAAAACATTAGCAGTTGGATCTGATCGTGTGGCCTGGGAAGAGGTTTTAGATCCTGCGGGAAAAGTGATTAGATTTAAAATCATTTATCACAAAGAGGGTCCAAATATTGGGACAATTAAAGAGAGAAGAAGAGTCAAAAAAGAGGAGCCTAAACCCGGCGACATAGTTCTAGATCTAACCTCCGGAATAAAAGCTTGGAGAGCAGGAACTAGAGAAGAAGTTAATGTCACTAAAGAGATGGAAGCTGACTATAAAAAATCTAATCTCTATAGAATTAGACAATTAGCTGCTGGCTACATCTCTCTTTCTCAGCTAATTGATATGCTCAACAAGGATCTCGAAAAAACCAAAGCGGCTAAACAGACCCCTAAGCAGGCAACAACACAGAACGAACCTTCGAGCCCGCAGATTCTACAAGGTGGCAAAGCACCAGGTCGCAGCCGGATCACTAGGTCTTCTGCTAGTAGCTCCGGATCTCAACCCGGCCGGCGCGCTGGTCGTCGGCCAGACAAGCCAACTAAGAATCGAAATCGTCGATCAAAAGATCATCGCTCAGGACCAAGGTAGAATCAAAAAAAAATAAATCATAAAAAAATGATGGAAAATATACCGAAAATGGTATACTAATTTACGAGGAGCAAAATACAATGGCTAAGAAAAAGAAAAAGACACCAAGGCGCGCAGGTGGAGGAAACTTCCGCCGAGTGACTGTTAAGGTCGCTAAGGCGTATAACGATAGCTGGAGAAAGAAGGGGGTAACAAAACCCGCTGATATCCCTGACCAGGGGACTCCGGAGAAGACCAGGGTCGCCCAAATTCGCTTGCGCGAAGCGCAGTATGTCATCGCTGACTACGAAGCGCGTCTCGCGAAGTATGAAGAACAAAAGGCAGCGTGGAATGCTCTTGCCAGCAAGACTGAAATCCTTCCAAGTGGTCTGCGTGCTAAGATAACCAGACCCGCCAAACCAAGAGAAGCCGGTGCCAAATCGGGTCGCGGAGGTAACTTTAAGCCAGTCTCTAAGAAGAAGGCTGAAGCTTATCTGCGTGGGTTGTTCAGAAAGCCACCCAAGCAGAGAAAACTAGATGACTTCAGCTTAGGTGCTTACATGAAGCGAGTTAACTTCACTGGTGCTTTCACTCCCAGAATTCAGGAAGCAGTTTTGGTAGCCGGCGCTGAGAAAGCTGCCCAGATTTTCAACAATGCCAAGGAAGCCCAGGCCAATGCAGAAATCCGTGCAACGGAAGCTGCCAAGAAGGCTGAGGAGCGCAAGGCGAAGGCCGATGAGCGCAAGCTCGCTGCAATCGCGAAGTGCGAGGAACGTGCCAAAGCCACTCTCAATAAGTGCAGGGAAGATCGTAAGAAGATCCGTCCTATCGTTGCAGCCGCTACCGCTGCTGCTCGTCGCAAATTCAAGAGAATGATGCGTCGTCGCTAATTAGATCTTAGCTACTCCAAAAGAACAACCCGAGATCTCTCGGGTTGTTTTTGTTTGGGGATTAATCTTTATTTCGACTTAATTTTTTTAATAACTTCAAGTAATACATTTTTCGGAACTAATGTTCCAGGATCTTTTAATTCGCCATCGCGATACCGGCTGCCAAATTGAAATTGAATGATTACACCTCCATCAGATTGAAGTGTCCAAAAAAATGCATTGCCGCCACCAGATACCACTTGTCCTGGTGTGGCGTTCTGAATATCTTCGAGACAAGCATCTTCGTCGCCACTTGACAAAAAATCGGATAAATCCGATCCAGGGAGAATTTGATAGCTGCGCCCTCGTTGACGTATTATTTGATCTTCCGAATCTATTCGGATTGGATGTTTAACCTTTTTCATGTTGGTTAATATTTTTCAGCAAGGCATTAAGCGAATTGTTTTTGGACTTAATCCTACGGTATCGTATTTCATGTTTTTTCCTTGCCAGGTAGCTTTTTATTAGTTGATAAATCTAGATCACCAGCTGCTTTGATCCCCGCGTCAAATCCTTCTTTACTCTCATTTTTGGCAGTTTCCGACTGGAAATGAACATCGCGCAAACCAGCATCACTTCCCTGATTTTCAATCCAACTCTTGGCGATTGAGATACGACTATCTAGTCTCTCGATAGCGGAACAAACCTGCACTACTTGTTCTGATGATCCAGCACTACAAATATGATCATTTCTCACGCTCTTGTTAATCTCACTTAGTCTATAATCAACCGTTTGAATTGCACCAGTGTAAAAACTTTCTGCAAAGTCTTTATTTGGCAGTTTTTTTGTAAGAACTTGGTATTTCAAAATAGCTTTTATGCATAATTTATTCATCTCAAGCACTAAGTACTTATATATAGTTTGAATAGATTGAATATCTTGTGATTCACCGACAACCATTACCTTGTTATCTTGGTCATAGTCTTGGCTTTTAATAATATAACAGCCGTTGTGCTTAGACAGCACAAACGCCAAAAAAACTTTCCAATTATTGGGAAGTCCCTCGTCTTGAAGCTGTTCCAGCCCAAGTGTGTCCTGAATATTAAGCATCGCCTGCTCTATGCGATGCTTCTCCATCAGGGCTTGGGCTTTTTCAGCCGCCGCAGCTGCTTCTTCTATGTTGGAATTTTTATTCCTGTCTGCAAGAATAAGCAGTTTTTTGATTTTCTCGATAATTTTATTTTTCGCTTCCACTGCGTCTTTCGAAAGTGCCAGGCTTTTCCAACCGGCTACGATTACGTTCTGCCTTCCGCTTTTCACGGCGGATCACATCGCTGGGCTTTTCATAGCGCTCTCTGGCGCGACATTCTTTCTTGATGCCAGCTCGCTCGCATAGCTTTTTAAACTTGCGCAGCGCCTTTTCAATATTGTCATCTTTTCCGACTACGACTCGAACGTTTACACTCATTTATTACTCCTTGGCAAATATTACCAGTCTTTTAAGACTTTGCAACCGTTCTCCGTAACAACTGCTCCCTTTTGCGTAAGTTCTACCCCCAGATCCAATCCCCAGCACACCCAGTTATCTCTAGGCTGGGTGGCAAAAAGCTCTAGGTAGGGACCTTCAAAGTTAGATTCGATCCACTGATGGATTTCTTCTGGTTTTCGAGAATGCCGTCTAGAAACTGGAGCGTAAAAAGAACGAGGTTCTCCTTCCAAAAGGCCGAGATGCTTAGTCTTCTTCGGAGGGCTTACTTTGCCTTTCCTGGCTAAAAGGAGCACTTCGCTGCAAGATTGGCTCCAGAATCCAACTCCTGTACTGATATCTGCGGCTTTAGGTAAGGTTTTTATCCAAGGTATTCCGGTAATATACTGAAAACCCCAGTCCTCCACTAACTTAACTCCCTGCGTAAGTAAGGGCCAGGTGCCCCACAAGACTAGAAGGCAGTTGTCGTCTGCCCATTGAGAGCAGGGAATTCCTTGGATAGCAGAATAAGGCATAGTTTGATATTGTGGAGCCCCGTTGGCAGCGCTTTTGAAGTTTGCGTAGCTCCACGGGGGATCAGCTAAAATTACCTTGAATTTCATCCTGTGATGATGCCATGTTCTAACTAAATATCAATAGACGAACTCCTCGATCTCTTTTTCCAAGTCGCATATTTTCATAATGAAAGCTTGCTCCAGAGCGGATATTACGTCATAGGCAGTCACATCATCGAAGTTAAATTCTGGCAAGGTAGATTCCTCATAATAATGCATATCATTAATAAAAATCATAATAGGCGGTAGCAAAGTAAGCATATAGCCATCTGAATTTTCGAACCAGATAATAGATTCTCCCGGAGCCTGATCATTCAGGAAAGAAAATTTAGATCCAGCCTTAGTATAATTGTTAATAAACTCGAATTTTTCAACCCAATTAATCTTTTTAACTAGATTTTTTGGGGCTACATAAGAGCTGGTTAGGTTTTGTATGTAGTCATTTTCTTTTCTTAACCGCAATTCCTCTGAGAGTTCCGTTTTTTGCTTTCGTTTGTAATCGGCACAATACTTATCGACTTGATCAAATACGTAGCCAGCTCCTTCTGGAGTAAGGACTCCCGCGGCAACATGAGGAGTGTCTGTCTGTATATCTAAGCATTCTGCTATTTGCTTGAAACTTACATAAGATACGATATTAGTCCAACTCATCGTCAGTCTCCTCCTCAGATTCATTAGTTTCTACGAAGACTCCGTCAATAAAATCATCATTACTATCTTCTTTGTTAAGTAATAAATTTCTAAGACTTTGAATATAGTCGTAATTAGCTTTCCAATAACACTTGTTACACACTAGTATGTAGTCTTTGGGGGCCGTAGTGCTAAAGCATATATATTTATACAGATCCGGTCCTGTGTGCTTCATGGGAATACTTATATCAATAGAGGAGAACACCAAGTTTTCAGAGTCTCCTTCAAAGCACTTATTACATTGCTCTCCATATCTAATGGATGCATCTTTTTTTGTAAATTGCACTTGTTCTAGGCATTTTTGGCACACAATGCCTAATGTATCTATGGGTCCGTTGCATAACCTACAATGTTCATTATTTTCTTTATAGACTGAAAGCGGTTTCTCGGTAATATTTTTCTTATATTCTGCATTTTTTTCTCTGCAGCCAGAACAATATTTGCTATGACCCACAAGCGGTTCTTTTCCGCATTGGATGCAAACGACTTCTTTTAGTCTTTCCTCTTTTTTAATTTTCTTAGTCTCTAAATATCTAGCATGACATGCTGAACACCTAACCTCAGAAGGACTCTCGCCCTTATCCTTGCCACATTTAACACAAAGTCCCTGTAATTTATATTCATAATATTTGCTTTTAGATACCATACGGGCATTATAGACAAAAAGCTAGATATTTCAATTGCTTCAACTAAAATACATTCATGTATTTGGACCTGGGCCCCGAAACGAGTTATCGCATTACCTTGCGCTTAATTCGAGGGGTCGGAGCTAAACTGGCCGAGAATTACCTCTTAGAGGGTGATATCGATTATTACTCGTGGTTATCTACTAGGGATCAAAAAAAAGAAAGCTATAAGCTAGTGATGAATCTTAAAAAGACTATATCAAAGCTTCATAGATACCTGAACTCTCTGGGCAGCACCAAAAAGCTTCCTCGGTATGTCACACTCTATAAGTATGCTCTTAAGTGTAGGGAAGCGAAAGTATCGCTACTTCATTTAACTTGCTTTCATCTTATGACCTCGGCATGGTATCTTTTGTCCTCTTATGAGAAGATACTATTGAAGATGCTTCACAAAAATCTAGATAGCTATTCAGAAATATTTAAAACGATAGCAAAAGACTTGGTCGCAGCTTCGATTCATCATGAGGCTTTTTTGGGTAATTCTAATTTTCTAGATCAGCTGGCCAATACAAAAAAGACTTTTGCTATCTTGCTGGCATGAGAAAAGTTATTCACATTGACGTGGATGCTTTTTTTGCTTCGGTAGAACAGCGAGACAGGCCCTATTTAATAGGCAAACCAGTCATTATTTGCAATATTAATTCGGGACGCGGAGTAGTTTCTACTGCTTCCTATGAGGCAAGAAAATACGGAGTTCACTCCGCCATGCCAGTATTTCGCGCCAAAAAATTATGCCCACGAGGTTACTTTATCGCGCCAGATTTTGATAAATACCAAACGGCAAGTAATCAACTCTACAGCATACTCTATCAATATTCGGACTTAGTAGAAGGTGCAGGTTTAGATGAGGCTTACTTGGAAGTAAATCCCAATAAAAAGGGGATACCAAGTGCTACCTGGGTAGCGCAAGACATTCGATATCAATTTTACAAGGAAACTGGGCTAACCGCCTCTACTGGAGTAAGCTCTAACAAGTTAGTTGCTAAAATAGCCAGTGACTTTCAAAAACCCAATGGCTTAACAGTTGTGCGACCAGAAGAGGCTGCGGCTTTTCTCAAAAATTTGCCGATTAGGAAAATGCCCGGCATAGGTCCAGTAACTGAAAGTTATTGTCACAGCCTAAACATCAAGAAGATTGGAGATCTTCTCCGTTACGATATCCAAGTATTAGAAGAATTTTTTGGGAATTCCGCGGGTTACTACCTCTCATCGGCGCAGGGGATAGATGATCGACCTCTGGTCACGTATAGCGAACCCAAAAGTTGCAGCATCGAAGACACCCTGGGCGCGGATATTCTGGGAAAAGAGGCGGCGCTTCCGATTATGGAATCAATTGCCAAACGTCTTGAGATTCGTCTGGCAGAGGACGATTACTGTGGAAAAACTATAACGATTAAGGTTAAGTACGAGGATCATTCGCTGACGACCCGTCGTCAAACACTTGTTTCCGTTGCCAGTGATTGGAGGACTATTTATGATGTCTCTGCAGATTTGCTGGACAAAACGCAAATTAACACCAGACCCGCTAGATTACTGGGGATTGGGGTTTCTCAGCTATATGAAAATAATCTAGCACCGCCGATTCAACTGAAACTATTTGAGTAGATTAATGATATAATTGTGGTATGAGACTAGAATGGTGGTTATTTTTTGGGCTTGGTGGTTTACTGGGCTACCAGATGAAAGTTATCTCAACTAGAAATATCACCAACAAAATATCTGCAGTAGATAGTGGTCTGATGCTAGGATCCGTTGCATTTTTCTTGCATCACATTATGACTGCGGATCACTCACTTTATGACCCGCATGACTAATTTTAAAAAAATCATTGCAATCAAAATATTGAAATCCGCATCGATAAGCGAAGCTCTTGTCTGTCCCCAAGTCTCCCACAAAGATACACTTCGCCGGATCTAGCTTGTATTTCTCAATGAACTCACAGCCGTGACCAGCGACTGGTTTGCGGCAATAACAACTAATGGGACCCGAAGCGTGAGGGCAAAAACGAAAATCAATTGTGTGGCCCAACATCTCATTAGTTCTCTTGAAACAGGCCCGAGACTCTGTTTCCGTCATAACTCCTTTGTGGATACCAGATTGGTTGCTGACCCCCAAAAGGACATAGCCCTGCTCTTTGTAACGAGTCAGGACTTCCCTTCGATTTGGGAGTATCTTGATATCATCAGTCGTCAACGGGTAGTTATTTCCAGAAATAGTTTCTCGGAGTGTTCCATCGTAGTCGAGAATAAGAGCCTTGTTACAGTATTCTGCTGGCAACTCTCTCACATAAGGCACTTCGACTAGTTCGTCAAAGCCCTCGTTGAGTGCAGGTGGTTCGAAAGAATTTCGAAAACTGAAAATTACATTGATGGGGAAGGTGTTGGAATCACCTTCTTTTTGAACTTTTTTGATTTCGGCTGTATCTAAGATACGTCCGTGCTTGCGAACCATGCGCAAGGCGGCGTTGAATTGCGCATCCTCTGCGGATGTCTTCATCCAATGACAC
>Ga0315288_10003858_pt1 | contig 19101 bp, 14 predicted proteins | sample YL17G11_20_MG_FD_203454 | JGI IMG/M metagenome (GOLD analysis project Ga0315288, IMG submission 203454) | Sediment microbial communities from Yellowstone Lake, YNP, Wyoming, USA - YL17G11_20 | ecosystem: Environmental > Aquatic > Freshwater > Lake > Sediment | place: USA: Wyoming | collected... | reverse complement strand
TGCTCTGGCCGCCGGGCGGGAAGCCGGAGAACTCCTCGCGCACGCGGTAGGGCTCCTCGCCGTAGAAGGTCCACTGCGTCACGAGGTTCGTGCCCTTGTTCGCGTCACGCGACTCGCCCCACAGGCCGACGGTCGTCTCGTTCTTGATGCCGTCCGCCCAGGGCTCGGAGGTCATCTCGGGAAGCTGGCCCGAGCCCAGGAGGTTCATCAGCTTGCAGCCCGCGCCGCCCACCGCGACACCCGCGAACGGGTTGAACGTGTAGGTGACCGTCACCGTGCCCGCGAGCACCGGCGAGGGTGCGAACAGGGTGATGACGCCGGTGGCGTAGTCGATGGACCCGCCGACCGTCGCGACGCCGCCGGTCGTGTGGATGATGTTGCCCTTGCCGTCGTCCACCCACGAAGACGGCGTGCCGTCCGCGATGGACACCGCGCCGGGGTTCACGCGGCCGAAGCCGGTCGTGACCGTGAAGGGCAGCGCAGCCGACGCCTTCGTGGTCGCCTGCGAGGGCGACGCGAAGTCCACGTAGTCGTTGTGCTGGTACGTCGCGCGCACCGGCGCGGTGGGAGCCGCACCGTAGGTGAGGGAGATGGTCCCCTTCACGTAGTCGATGGTGCCGCGCGTCACGAGCGGGAGGCCGGTATCGTGGAGCACACCGTCACCGAGCGAGTCCACGATGGTCAGAGGCGCGCCGGCGTTCGTGATGCTCACGCTCTTGGGCACGATGGCCTTGAACTGGAGCGCGCCGATGAACTTGTTGCCCGGCTGCGAGAGCGCGGCCAGGTGCTCGTTCGTCTGCGTCTTGACGCTGCCCGCGTGCTTCATGCGCAGGTGGGCCGCGGTCTCCCCCGAGTTGATCGCGAGGCACGACGCGGTGCGCCGGGTCTGCGCGGACAGCAGGAGCGCACCCGCGCCCTTGTTCGGCACCCCGGTCCGGTGCTCGTTGACCCGGTCCTGCATCTCGATGTGGCCGATGCCCTGGAACGTGAGCGTGTCGCCCATGACTGTCTCCTTACGCGGCCCCGAGGTTGTTCGGGGCTCCGTTGACGTGCCTCTCCACCGTGAACGTGACCTTCACGTTTCCTCCTGCATGGAGGGCGATGCGCGACCGCGTGGTGGTGACGATCTGCGCGTTGATCGTGCCTGGGGTCACCGTAGCGACCGTGTTCGGGATGTCGGTCCAGTTGCTGCCGTCGTCCGACTCCTGGTAGCGGATCGCGACCGAAGCGAGCGCGTCAAGGTTCTCGACCACGACGTAGGGCGGGACATCCCCGTTGTTCGAGAACTCCACGATGCGCGCGGCGATGGCGGGTGCGGTGTAGACCGCAGCCTTCGTACTCCTCATGCGCGCCTCCCTGCCTGTGCTTCCACTCGGATCAAACTACCAGACCCATTGTCCGCCGTCTACCGCGCACCCACTCAGGCACCCATGAGCTTGGACAGGCGACCAGCAAGCTCACGCTGGTTCTCCCCACCGAAGCGCCGCAGCGCATGAACAGCGCCGTCGAGGTCACCCTCGGCCACGACCACCGCCGCGCCGCCCGCCGTGCGCGACACGAGCGCCGCCACCGGATCGTGCGCGCCGCCGCGCACGGACGAGAGCGTTGCCCGATCCGTCTCCGCGAGCTTCACCTTGAAGGCGCGAGGCTCCGCGAGCCGCTCAGCCACCTGCAGCCTCGCATGCACCTCCGACACCTGCCCCGAGGTGAGCCCGAGGTCGCCACACCCAGCGAGGATCGCGTTCGCCACGTCCGCATAGGGCTCTCCCTCACGGATGCGCTCGCTCACACGCCCGCCGACGAGCTTCGCGACCGCCTTCGCGACCACACCCTCCGCAGCAGGCGCAGGAGCAGACACAGGAGCAGCGACGGGGGCGGCAACCGTCGCCGCCGCGGCAGGCGCAGCAGCGGGAGGAGCAGGTGCGGCGGCAGGGTCAGCCGCGTTCGCGTCGGCACCGTGATCCTCGCCGCCCTTGCCACCCGACTCGCCCTTGAAGATGTCATTCGCCTCTTCGAGACCGTCCGCGATCTCACCCACCATGTCGTTGAACTCGGCGCACATCTCGCGGAGCTTCGCGATGAGGCGGTTCGCCTTCTTCGCATCCACCGCCTGCGTCAGCGACTCCAGGCGGACCAGGTTGTCGGTGCAGAGCATGAAGCTCGCCTCGCGCAGCGTCTTCACGACCGCCGCAGCGTCCGCGAAGCCCTTGGACGCCATCTCGGCCTCGGAGTCCTGGCCCACATCGAGCGCCTCGTCCTGCCGCGAGAACACCGCGTCCACGCGCGTCGTCCGCGCGTTGGCATCCGCGTGGTGCGCCACCCCATCAGCCGCCGCCTTGATGATGTTCGCGTGATGCACAACATCGGACCACCCCATCTTGATGTGCGTGGCGGGCACCTTCCCCGCACGCCACGCCGCCATCTCGCCCGCGAGCGTGTCGAGGGAGACCTCCAGGTCACCACCGGCACCGTTCAGGCGGTCCACGCGCGCCTTGAAGCTGCCATCGCCCAGGCCCGTACGCCAAGGCACGAGCGCCGCCTCGTTCATGCTCTCGTAGTCGTCGTCATCGCGGCGCTGTGGTCCGAAGCCGGTGATGAAGCTCTTGGCCTTCTCGGGCGAGTCGAACGCGCCCATCATGCGCGCCAGGCCGAACGCACGCTGCTTGTCCTGACCCATCTTGCCGAGGTCTTGGATCATGGACATCGACGCGCCGTGCGGACCCTCCGTCGCGATCAGCGCGAGCGCGCGATCCTTCGCACCCTGCATGGGGTCGTAGGCTTCGGACGGACGGTTGCCGGGGTAGCGCGAGGTCTCCTGCGGGGTGGGCGAAGCAGCACCGATGGCACCGGGGCGGTACTCGCCCGCGGGAGCGTCCGCCTCGGCCACAGGAACGAACTCCCCATCCACGAAGCGCATCGGCGTGATCGCACCGTAGTGCTTGCGCATGAACGCGAGAGCGTCCGCATCGGTGCCCTGGAACACCGACGAGCCCCCGGAGATGACCTGCACCTTACCGCTCGGCTGTGGCGACAGGTACGCCTTCGGCTCGGTCTCCTCGGTGAGCGGCTCCGCCTTGAGGTAGCGATCCTGGTTGCTCGTGGGTATGTACTTCCGCGCGTCGGGCGCGACGAGGAAGGTCGTCGCCTCCGCGACAGCCTCGTGCTTGGCTGCGTACGCAGCGAAGGAGGTCTGCGTGCCGGACTTCCCCTGCGGGGTCGGCCGGGGCGCGCCGAGCGGGTCGTGCTGGAGCCAGTACGCTGCGGGGTTGTGCCCGTAGACCTTGCCGAACAGCGCCGCCTGGACGTCCGGCGGGAAGCCCTCGATCTCCTGGCGGACCCACTCCTGCCCGCGCGGGTTCTTGATCGGCTCGTTCAGGATCTTCAACGCCAGCCGCGAGAACTTCGGCATAAGCTCGTGAACGATCTCCTGCTCGCTCGACATCTTGCTGTTGTCGATGGCGTAGTAGTGCGAACCGAACGCAGACGCGAAGGTGTGCTTGTTCTGCTGCACCTGCTGATGCGCCTTGATGAGCACCGGCTCGGGCACCACGCGGTCGCGCGTCTTGTTTCGCGCCAGCGCGACCTCAATCGTCGTGTCCACGAAGATCATGTAGGTGTCGTAGCCGAGCGCCTCAAGCTCGTGCTTCTGCTGCAGCACCTCGGCCACGTCCTTACCCGTGCCATCGAGGATGAGACCGAGACGCCCGGCGACCCAACTCGCCTTGCGTATGTCGATCAGCGTCTTCGCGTGCGCGCGAGCCGCCTGGCCGATGTCGCCGCCAAGCTCCGTCTTGAGACTGAACTTCGGCGCGCCACCGAGACCCTTCGAGAGCGCGCGGACGATGTCGTCGCTGTTCGTGCTCTTGAGGCCGAACGCGGTCGTCGCCTGGTCGTCCATGGTCCCGAACAGCATCCCGCCGACGAAGCCCTTGCCCGAACCGCCGCCGCCAGCGAGGAAGATCGCCTTGAAGATGTGCGGATCGTGGACGCCCTCATCGACCGTCGCCTCGGGCAGCGGCTTGCCCTCGATCATGGCGCGCGCGATGTCCTTGACGTTGCCGCCGGCCTTGAGCGCCGCGACCGCACGCGCAGCAGGACGCTGCGACTCCTTCACAGCAGACACCTGCCGCGACTCTCCCTTGCCGTACGATGCGGGCCACGACGACGAAGGCGCAGCGAAGTAATACGAGAGGAAGTTGTCCACGTAGGTGCCGATGCGGTCGGACAGGCTCTGGATGCGCCCGACCATCGTAAACACGGTCTGGCCCTCCTCCTTGCCCTCGGTGCGCTCGACCGCGAACGCGGCCTGCCGCAGCGCCGAGGCAGCTTCGCGGGCATGCGACGACGCTGCGGTCAGGACGTCGCTCGCCTGGTCCGTGCCCCGTGGCATGTTCGGATGCCCGATCAGCGTGACCGTGCCCTCGTACCCGCCCGGAATATCCATCCGACCGACCTCGACCGAGAGGTTGATCGCGCGCCGCGCCAACTCATCCAACTGCGTGGCGAGCTTCGGCGTACCGTGCCAGTTTGGGCTGTTCTTGCCGTCACGCCGGACGAGCAGACCCGCGTGCAGCAGGAACGTGGATGCGTTGCGCAGCCACGCCTGCGCATGCGCCTGCGCGTCCACTACGTTGCCCTCCGCGAGCACCCCCTGCCGCGACTCGGCCGCCGGCTGATGCGGCTTCGGAGCCGCCGCCGCGTTCGCCGCGGGGTTCGCGTTCTGCGCCGGCTCGTTGCCGGCGGCAGGTGCCGCAGGAGCAGCCGCAGGTGGTGCTTCCTGCGCAGCCTTGTCCTCGGGCTTCTCCGCCTCGGGATCGGGCTCAGCCTTGTCCTTCGGCTTGCCTCCCTCGGTCCCCTGCTCCAACTGCGTGGCGAGGTTCGCCATCAGCTTCGCGAGCGCCGCCTTGAGCACATCCGCCGGAACGATGGTGCCGTCAGGGAGCTTGATGTCGCCGTTGTCACCACCCTCCTCACCGTCGGGGACGCGCTCCGTCGGGGCCTTCGGCTCGGTCGCCGGCTCGCTCTTGCTCTGCGCAGGCGAGCCGCTCCGCGCGTCGGGCTGGTCCTTCGCGACGCCGCCGCGGTCCGGCGGGGGGCTCGACGGCGGGTTCGCGCTCGACGGCGGCTGGCCCACATCGGCGGACGCTTCTCCTACCGCGAGCCGCACCTGGCGGATGGCGTGGGCGGGGATCATGCCGCGGGAGAGCATCGCCTCGATCATGGGCGCGGCGACGCCGAGGATCTTGCGCTCATTCGCCATCGCCTTCGGCTGCGCGAAGCGCGCGAGGCGACCACGGAACTGCGCCTCCGGTCCGTCGGTCGAGATGCCGAGCACGCGCGACTCGTCCAGCCCGCCACCATCGATGGCGGCGAGGAGCACCTTCTCGACCAGGTACAGCGGCAGGCCCGCCGTCAGCATGTCGAGGGGCAGCGTCACGTCCACACGGTCGTAGGCATCGGTGATGCTCGGCCCCTTGTAGGGCGCACCAGCGTACTTCGCGACAGCCGCGGCGAGCGCACGAGGCTCGTCCATCGCCGCGCTCACCACGTAGTCGTCCAGCAGGGTCACGACGCCGCCGGCGCTCTCCGTCTCCGCGACGAAGGCCCGCGCCTGCGCCACGTCGGTGAACACGAACGCCTCACCCACGACAGAGAGAGGCTCGAAGGCTCCGACGTAGCGCAACGCCCGCGCACGGTCAGGGCGCGTGAGCGCGGAGAGAGCCTCCACCACCGCGGTGCCCTTGGGCGACGCGAGGAGCACCTCGCGAGTCGCATCCCACGACCACAGGGTTGCAGGCTTCGCCTCGCGGGCGCTCTCAGTCAGCGCGCAGAAGGTCCGCACCGCGAGCTTGAGCATGTTCTTCACGTATCACATCCCTTTCAGGGCGGCGTCGATGTCGAGGCTCGCGGCGAGGTTGCCTATCGCCGTCTTGGCTGGAATCACCATCTGCTGCTTCGGCGGCTCGTTCGCGCCTGGAGTCGCGTTCGGGTCCGCGAGCGGATTCTGCTGTGGCGGGGTCGGTGTCCCTGCACCCTCGGTCGGGCCAGGCAAGAACACAAGCCACCAGTCAGCGGAGGCTCCCATGGAGCCATCCGGCGCGCCGGCGAGCGCGAGCTTGTCGTTACCCTCGCGCAGCACCTGCACGATGTCCTCGATCTCGCGCCGGGGAAGGCTTGGGTCGAACATCAAGTAGATGCCGCCCTCGTCGGTGAACTCGACATCCTGCAGGATGTCGAGGCTCTCGATGACGACGAGCTTGCGCAGGATGCCCTGGAACACGTCATCCACGGTGCGCTCGTTGTAGCCGGGCATCCCGTGGGTATACCCGCTGCTGTTCGGACCGTAGTCCTCAGAGAGCGCCACGGAGGTCTCATCCTGGCCGCCGCGATGGTTACCCTTGTTGTACCGGCCAAGATCCCTGTGGAAGCTCTGGCCCTCGGCGGATCGGTGCCACTCCTTCGCAGCCTTCACGCGAGAGGCGACGCCGCGCCTGCTGTTCCGTGTGTTCTGCAGGCTGCGCGCCACGTCCGTCCGCACCTCGGGCTTCTGGTTCTTGCCGATGGTGAAGCGGAAGCCGCCATGCGCGCGCTGCGCACCGTCGCCGGTGTCGGGCCGGGGCGCGAGCACACTCTTGCCAGTCGGAGCCGCGGCGGCCTCCACAATCACACCATGCGTCTGTGCTGCGATGTTGACGAAGTAGCCGAGCAACTCCTTCTTGCGGCGTGCCGAAGTGAAGCGGATGCACACGAACGTGCCGTACCGCGAGGGCCACTGCGCGGGGATGGGGTGTAGCGCCGACCCGCGATTGATCTTCTCCACCGCAGCGATGTCCATCTGCGAGTAGAAACCCACCGCCTGCGAGAGCTTTGCAGCCGCCGTGTCGTGCGAGAAGCCGAACACGACTGAATCCGGCCCACCGCGGATGATGGCACCGCTCTCCGCGATGACGTGATCCGGGTTGTACCCAAGCTGCGCTACCAGGTCGCGCAGGTCGCTCGCGGCGGGTCCGGTCGCATCCTCGACGTCGAGCGCCGCAGCGAGCCGCGAAGCGACCACGGCGACGCCATGCGCGGGCTCGTTGCGCGTCACCGCGGCACGGAACGCTCTGGCGAGCACTACTGCCTCCGGGGAAGTACCTTCGTCGCCATCCTCCAGACCGGACAGGATCGACCGCGTGTAAGCCACGAGGTCGGCGCGCCCAAGGCTCTCCGACACGTCGAGGTCCACCATCTCCGCACGCGGATCGAACCCGATGTAGGCGGACGGCGCGGAGGTCGCGAAGAGGCGCATCGAGTCGAGGTCGCCCTCCAACACGAGCACCGGATCGGTCGGCCCCTCCATGCGGTAGTAGCGTCCGCCGCGCTCCTCAAAGAAGGCGCGCAGGCCCGCGACACCGCCCGGCAGGTGCGCCTCGACCTCAGTGACCGGGATCGTCCGCGTCCGCGAGCAGAAGGGGTCGCCCGCGTGAGGCAGGGTGCTCAGCGCGCCTGCGTCGATGATCGCCTTGATCCTCGGGACCATGGACGTGCAGAAGACATCGCCCTTGCCCTCGTCGCGCGCAGCGCGCGAGCAAGGGCCACCGCCGACGCACCCGAGGCAGCACACGGCCTCGAACTTCCCCGCGCGCCAGGCGTCGAGCGCCTGCGCCACCGCGCGTGCGCGCGACTCCTCCGCGCCGGTCTCGATCATGCCGTCGAGCACGCGCCCGAGGTTCTCCGCGTCGATGCCATCGACCTTCTTCACCACGACCCACTCGTAGCTCCGCACGCGGCCAAGCTCGACGTTGTAGAGGTCATGCCCGCGGTCGAGCGTAACCACCACGCGCCCCTTGAACTTGCGCCCGTTCACGTCAAACGAAAGGCCGTCCGCGCGCGCAGTGAGGTTCCGCAGACCCCACGAGCCGAGCATGGACCGATCCGTCGCGCCGGCCTTGATCTGCGAGAGGATCGTGTCCGCCACACCCTCCCCGAGCGTCTCGCCAGGCTCCACGTACTTCGCGAGCTTCACGTAGTACTCCGGGTCTTCGCGAAGGTGGTCCATCGCGATGTCTTGTGCGACCTCGGGGTCGTCGGTGTGTCCCATCTCGACCTCGATGCCCGCGGCGAGCGCCGCAGGGTCGAAGTCCGCCGGATCGCGCTTGGCGGTCCGGCCCGGCAGGTGATCTTCCATGCTGCCGCGCGAGGTCTCGTCCGCCGGCTGCTGCGCTACAAGCGTCGCCTGCCTCAACGCGATGGTGGCCTTCTGCTTCGCCATGAGCGCCATCTGCCGCGGAGGTGTGTTGCCCTGCTTGCGCGCACGGACCATGCGCTTCCCGATGATCTGCTGCTGCTGGCGCAGCGAAGCGATCTGCGTCTTCGTAGGGTCAAGCGCCTTCTCAGCTTCCGCGACCGGACGCTGCCGCGTCTTCCGCCTCTCGACGGTGCCGCTGCACCGGGGGCATGCAGATGGGTACCTGCCGGTATAGACCGGAAAGCCGAAGCCGCAGCCAGTACAGGCGTACTCGCTCAACCGGCCGCGCTGGACAGCATTCGCGAGACCGGGCGTGATGCCCGCACGCGAGGTCTCGTCCATGTTCAAGCGCCGCCCTCCCGAGGGTTGATCCGAGTCGCCCTATCCTATGACGGGTTGCCGTCGTCCGTCAACGCGACGGTGCGCGCGCCTACGCCTCCGCGGGCGTGAGCTTGACGAGGGTGCCGTGGTTGCCCTTGGTCTCCGGGTCGCTCACCCTGTCGTGCGCGCCGCCGCGGAGGATGAACATGAGCCCGCTCGGGCCCCACATCGACGGCCTGCTGGACAGGTGGAAGTAGTCGGTGACCGCCTTATCCGCTGACGTTCCCGAGATGGTGGCCGCGCCTCCGCCGGTCCAGGTCGCGTGCCACGTCTGGACCACGGGCAGGTGCAGGCGCACCGTCACGGTGTCCTCGTCCACGTCCCACGTCGTAATCGTGCCAGGTGGCAACCTGACCGCCTTCGGAAACGCCTTCTGCGCCGCGCGCAGCGCCTTCGACGCGGTCTTGTCGCCCCATCCACGCGCGGTGAAGGAGCCGTCCACGAAGATGTCGTAGACGATCCAGGCCGGGAACACGCCGCCGGTCTCCGCGCCGTTGTCCATCGAGGTGTCGCCGTAGTCACGCCAGAACTTCAGGAGGAACAGGTCGAGCGACGGCTTCACCGCGGCCAGCAGCCGGTGCGCCGCGGCGGTCTCTGCTGCCGGTGCTGACTCTGCGATCTCGCGCGAGGGAGCCAGCGCGATCTCGACCGACTCGACCGCCGCGCGCAGCGCCGCGTCCTCGAAGTACTCGGACCCTTCGGTCACAGACTCCGCGGCGACGCCCGCGATCCCGAGCAGGTGCGCGAGCTTCTCCAGGTCGTGCTGATGCATGTCCGCGAGCACGACGTTCGTGTAGCCCTGCAGGCCCATACCCTTCGCGATGTTGCCCGAGAGCATCACCTGCGCCTTACCGCGGATCATGCCCTTGTTCCCACCGGGCATCTTGGCGAAGACCTTGCGCTCCAGGTCCGCGCGCGACGGCGGTGCCTTCGGCTCGCTCGGCTCATCGTCGTGCGTCGCGACGACGAGCTTCTGGTCGCGCGTGAGGAAGTTGTCCTTCCGCATGACGGTCTTCGCGACGAGGCTCATCAGCCCGGTGCTCCGGTCGTACTGGAGCACGAAGGGGATGTTGATCGACGTGGTGATGTCCTTGATGAGCGCCTCCCAATCGGCACTGTGCGCCTTGATCGAGGTGGCGAACTTCTTGTAGACCTCGGAGAACACGAGGAAAAGCTCATGCGCCGTGATCTGGTCGAGGTTGCGCGGATCGTTCACACGGTCGAAGAAGTGCCGCGTGAACGCGATGTCGAGCCCCGCCTTACGGAAGATCGAGTCGAGGAAGTGCTCCAGCGCCTTCAACTCGCTCTGCGTGACGGGACGGGAGTCGTCATCCTCCCACTCCGCGAGCGTCGCGCCCACGCTCTCCAGCACCGCGGACGGACCGAGCGCCTGCGCAAGCCATCCCACGCGAGCCGAGAAAGCGCGGTCGTGGAGATGCTCGCCCAGGTAGCCCGCAGGCACGAAAGCGCGCAGCGTGCGCGCGTCCATCATCTCGACCTTGAGCGCCGCGTTGCAAGCGCGCGCACGACCCTCCACCACAAGAAGGTCCGCCAGGAAGGGCGAGTCGAGAACGAAGCGCGCCTCACGCACGCCCTCCGTCGCAGGAGCGAACGCAGGAAGGTCGAAGTCCAGGTAGCCCTCTGCGATCTCGCGCGAGGGAGCCAGCGCGATCTCGACCGCCATGCGCCCCGTGGCACCCTCGACCACGGACAAGCGCACCACAGCGCCCGCAAGCGGCTTGAGCGCCGCGCTGAACTTTCCGCGGCAGACGTCTGCCGCGGCCTCCGAGACGAGAGCGCGCACGCGCACGAAGGGCAGCGCGCGCCCGTGACGATCCGGCACCGTGCGGGGGAAGAACCGCACGTCCACCGACTCGGCCTTGAGCGCGCCGAGAGCGGCGTCGATGTGCTTACGCAACGCGCGCTCGACCGCCTCGTGCGGACGGTAGCCAGCCGCACGGGCCTCGACCGGCAGGTCCGGGGTCTGCGCGGTCTCAACCGAGACAGCGATGATCGCGCGCTCGGCCAGCGCGTCCTCGGCGTAGCCACGAGCACGAAGCGCCGACTCGATGCTCCCGAGCACCGCGAGCGGATGCCCGACGACGCGCCACAGGCTCGTACCATCGCCCTGCACATCCTCGCGCGCGTTCCGCTCCAGCACATCGAGCACAGCCTCGAAATCCCGCGGCGCGAAGCCGTGATCCACGGTGAGGATGCCCTCCGCAGTAGGGATGACACCGAGAGCGCCGTACTCGTGGTCGCGGTAGAGGGTTGCGTTCGCCATGGTCTCTGTCCTCTCGAAAGGGGCGGACGGCGCGCGGTACGTGAGAGGCGGAGTCCCCCGCCCGCGCGCCGCCGCCCCCGGTTCTAGCTCATCGCTCCCGCGCGTAGCGGAGTGCCGCAAGATCGATGATGACTGGCACGAGCACAGCCCCTTTGTGTGGCTCCAGCGCGCGTACCACATTGCCGATGTTCCAGCGGTACTTGATCCCGAACACGTCGGTCGTGACCTCGGCCACGAACTCCCACGCGCGGCCACCCGTCCGCTTGAGGTAGCCGGCGGCCACAAGCTCATCGAGCGGAAGCTGCAGCATGGGAACTGGCGCGGCTTCGAGGTCCACATCGCCTGGAAGCGCCGGCGGCGGACCGAGCCGCTCCAGGTCGCGCAGGGTGCGCAGGCTCACGCTCGCCAGGAACGGCACAGCGGTGAAGGTCGTTCCGACGATGTTGCCCACCTGCGCGAAGATGAAGGGCTTGGACGATTCGGACAGCGGGACGCCGAGCGTGAACGCGGTCCATGCCCCGTCGAGGAACACGTCGAGCCGCTGCCCGCGCAAGGTCACCTGCAGGACGTGCAGCGGCGCGTTGCGCCAGATGTTCGTGATGTCGGACCCTAGCGCGTCGGGGGCGAAGGTGTAGGACGCGAGCACCGTGACCGGGCCGCCGGACGCCTGCACGACCTCGACCGCTACGGGGGTGGTCCAGACACCGCTCGCCCACTCCGCGCGCACCCGGCCACCGACGTAAGAAGAGGCATCGTCGGCGCACCGGAAGCCCACGGTGACATCGAAGACGAAAGCGTCGGCCTCCGTATCGAGGAGGTCCGTGGGCGGTGCCAGCGCGAGCACCGCCTCCGCGTTCCGGCCGTCGAGGATGCCGACAGGAGCAGCGACGTAGCCCTGCTCGACCGCCGGTAGCCCGGCCGGCGGGGTCCGCAGGTAGCCCCACCGCGCCAGGCCACCCACGACGGACCAGTAGGTACTAGCCGCGGGCTCGGGTGACCCGGTAACCAGGCCCCCGGCGTCGGTCGCGAGGGAGAGGAACTCCCACCCGGGGCCCGGGAGCCCGGCCTGATCGGGCTCGTCAGAGAAGTCGATGACGATGGGCGACGCGCCGACCTCCGACCGCGGGTCCGCGACGGGCACCGGGGGCACCCCACTCAACGGTGCGCCGACTCCGTGTCCCCAGGTCAAGCGTCCCTCGTGCCGCCGATCCTATCCGGGGCCCGGTGACCTTGCCACGAAAGAGGAAGGCCGGGACCACCTCGGTCCCGGCCTTCCTTGCCCGAAGAGGGAATCGAACCCCCAACGTCCACCGTGTAAAGGTGTCGGCCTACCGTTGGCCTATTCGGGCGTGTGCTACCGGGCCACCGCATGCAGGGCCGCCTCACGGGCAGCGTCGGCCGCCTCCAGACCTGCCTTCGCGTCGAGCAGGAACACCGACGGCGCGACCTCGCGCCCCGTGGGAGTCGCCGCTGCGTAGGACACTCGCAGAACGTTCTGCGCCCGAGTGAAGGCGACGTAGGCGAGCCGCCGCTCCTCGTCCAGCGGAGCCTTCGCGAAGGGGAAGGCCCCCTGCCCCATGGCGACGACGCTGACCGCGTCCCACTCCAGACCCTTCGCCTTGTGGACGGTGGAGAGCGTGACGCGCGCCACCTTGTCGCGCCGCCCGTCCCCATCTTCGAGGCCCGTGGTCGTCACCTCACGGGCGAACCGCACCATCTCGGCCGCGCTACCGAGCGACGCCGCAGCGCCGAGGAGACTGTCGATAGCCTGATCGGTCTCGGTCTCAGCCTCGTCGTCGGCCGCCTCGTCGCGGAAGTGACGCCGCACGCCGAGGTCGTCGGCCGCGTAGCTGATCGCGCCCGTCAGGTTGCCGGCCGCGAGCAGCACCGCGACCGCGTCCACCGCGGCGATCAACTCGCGAGCGCCCGAGCGCCACCGTCCGAGCGAGCCCGTCGCGAGCGCGTTGCGGGTCGCGGCGAGCGTCGGGTTCGCGTCGAGGAAGGCGCGACCGAGCCCGCGGAGCGGCGTGCCGTAGCACCCCTTGAAGCTCGCCGCGTCATTCGGGTCGAGCACACACCCGAGGTAGCCAATGATCGTGCGCACCTCACCGCGAGAGAAGAAGCTGGACCCAGCGATCTTGTAGCGGATCCCGCGCTGAATGAGCGCGATCTCCAGCGGGCCGCTCATGGCATTCAGCCGATAGAGGCACGCGATACTGTCGGGAGAGCGCCCGCCCGCGATCTGGCACGCAACGTCATCCACGACCGCGAGGGCTTCCTCCGCGGCCGTCGCGTAGGCGTCGAAGGTCACATCGCCACCCGTGCTGCAGGGATCGGTGCGACCGCGGCGCAAGGTGCCCTGGTACATCCGCTCAGTCGCGTGAGCGAGCACCCCGTTCGCTGCGTCGAGGATCCGCTGCGCGCAGCGGAAGTTGAGGCTCATCGGGTAGGTCTTCGCGTTCGGGTAGCGCGCGAGGAAGTCGGCCATGAGTGCCGGCCGCGCGCCGCGGAAGGCGAAGATACTCTGCTGGTCGTCGCCCACTGCGAGCAGTTGAGCGTTGCGGGCGAGGTGCTCGCACATGACCCACTGCGCTTCGTTGTTGTCCTGAACCTCGTCCACCACGACCCACTCGAAGCGCCCGGCCGACCGCGGGGTCCACTTCGCGCCCGTGAGGATCGCCTTCGCGACGAGCGCGAGCATGTCGTCAAAGGTGACCCACCTGCCGCCGGCATCCTTCGCGTTGTTCGCGAGCGACTCGGGCGCAGCGGCGACCGCCTCGACCGCGGCGTAGCACGTCGCCATCACCGCGGCGCGCTCGGCAGTGAGGGGCTCGCGCTGGCGCGTCGTGGCCCACTCGGCGTACGCCGGGAACCGCCGGCCCGAGGTCGCCGTCCAGGCGGCGTCAGGCCCACCAGGGAGCGTCGGCCAAATCATCGCCGCCTTCGCGACCCCGATCTCCCCCAGGACGTCTCCCGGCTTCGGGAGCGAATCGCGACGCGCGCCGCTCCGCGCGAGCAGGTCGAGCGCATCCTTGACCACCCGCACAAGCTGCCAAGCCTTCGGCACGATAGCGCGCCGCGCCGTCCTCACATCGCGGAGCATCTCGTACGCGTAGCTGTGCAGCGTGCGGTGCTCGACGCCCGCCGGGACGCCAAGCTCCGCACCGCGACGACCCATATCCTCCGCGCCGCGCTTCGAGAAGGTCACCACGAGCACCTCGCGCGCCGCGGCAGCACCCGACTCGACCAGGCTCTTGACGAGCACCTCGATGGTCTGCGTCTTGCCAGCGCCCGCGACCGCGAGCACGAGACCCGGACCGGAGCGGTGGTTGACCACCGCCATCTGTTCCTGCGTGAGCGAAACCGCCATGACATCCTCCCTTTCGCTGACCTCATAATGGCAGGGGGCGCTGCGCTTGTCAATAGGTGAAGGCCAGGGGAGGGGCCAAGGGCCCTCGCGAGTCCGAGGGCCCACCTAGCCGCAGGTGGCCCCTCCCCGGACCAGGGTGGCTACTCGGCGTCTCGCCGGTTTCCTGGGCGTAGGTGCGGGCCGAGGTCGGGGTCGTCGGGCTAGCTGCCCGTGTACTAGCTGACCGGAGCGGTGCGTGCAGCGTTCGAGCGACCGCCGATGGTGCCTTCGGCCGACAGCGGCTGGTAGCGCACGACCCACGTCGCCGCGGCGTAGGAGGTCGCGAGAAGCTCCTTGAGCGACGCCACGCCGCCCTGCGCCGTGTCGTTGAGGTTGACCGAGAAGTCCGTGCCCTCGACGGGGACCGGAATCACGGACCAGATGCGCGACGCCGTCACGTAGGACGTGACGTGCAGAATGCGCACCGCGGGACGTGAGAGCTTCACGGTCGCGCTGCCGGCGGGGCCGGTGATCTTCTCCTCGACCACCCCCTCGTTGTCCTTGAGCACAGCGTCCGCGAGCGCCGTGGTGGGCCACTTCCGGCCCGTGTCGTTCGTGTTCCCCAGCGTGCGTGCCGCTTCGACCGTCATTGGTTCCTCCTCGGTGGTGCGCCCCAGGTTCCTTCCTCGGGTTCGCCACAGCGTAACACGCCGCCCTGTGCTACCGCGAGCGGCCCTACCGACGGACAGGAAGCCACTCCGCGTGCGGAACGACCAGGCGCAGCGGATTCGTGAGCACGCGGTAGAGCTTCCCACGCACGCTCACCTGACCAGAGCACATGGTACGAAAGAGCGTGCGCATCCGCTGGTCCGCATGGCAGACCCACAGGATCTCGATGGCGTAGCGCGGAGGATCGCACCGCGGGCAGTAGGTGCGCCCCTTGTCGCGCGCCTTGATCTCACCGCAAACCTCCCCCGGCGGAAGCAGGTTCGCGCACACACCCGCCCGATATCCTTGCCTCTCGCACTCCTTGCACCGCGCAAGCGTGTTGAAGCCCACCTCGCGGTCGAAAGCACCACATGCCTGACACTGGAGACCACGCACGGCTAGGTAGTGCTGTACCGGGCGTCCTGCCTCGCGGTCACGCTCCCGCTGGCTCGGGCCCCTCATCATCTTCGTGCAGAGCGCCAGCCCGCAACAGACCCGCTGCTTCCCACAGAGCAGCACCCCGCACCAGGCGCAGGTCATCTGCTTCGCGCGGAGCCTGTAGCCCTTACGCGAGAGCGGCTTCGGCTCCACGAGCGGTGGACGAGGGAAAGATGATGCCGCCTGCACACGACCTCCAGACAGAGCACGGGCCGGGCGTTTCCATCCGGCCCGTGTGTGCTGATGAGGCTACCAGCCGGCGGACCACCGGAAGAGACGCAGGCTCGCGCCAGCCACCAGAGCTAGCATCGGCAACGTCACGGAGAGCGCGACCGCCAACGAGATGCCGACCGCCAGAATGCCCTTGTCGCGGTCGCGCGCACGCTCCGCTTCTTCGTGCGCACGGTGCCGCTCCTCGACCTCGCGCTCGATCTCGGAGCGTGCCTGGACCTCGCCAAGATCGGGCATCGGCTACGTGGCCTCGACCGCGGCAGACTCCTCGACCTCGGAGCCCTCCTCGTCCTCGTCCTCGTCGTCACCCTCGGCCGCGGCCGCGGGCGCGGGCGCGGTCTCCATCAGGTGAACGAGGTCCGCGCGCTTGAGCGCACCGTCCACGGCGCTCGCATCGTTGTCGTCGTAGGAGAGCCCACAGGCCCACAGGATCGCCTGGACCTGCGCCAGCGTCACCTCGGCGTCGCCGCTCGCGATGCTGTAGTGGTGGCGCAGCGCCTCAAACGCCTTGCCGTCCTTCTCGCCCAGCCCGGCGGGCCGGGTCACCTGCTCCTGGTTGTCCGGGTCGAGCCCGATGCAGGCGGGCCACCGTGCGAGCAGGCCCGCGCGATGCTCCTCCGCGCTGGTACGCGCCGTGGTGAACGCCGTCTCCTTTCGCCGCGCGGCAGCGAGACGATCCTGCCAGAGCCGATCCTTGTGCTCGGCCGGCGCGCCCGAGGCAGCGCCCGCGACGCCGTCCCCCTGAACCGCGACCGCATGCGTCGCCGGCGGCGCACGCCCGAGGAGACGCTCCCCGACCTCGATGCGCGCGTCCTTCGTGAGCTTCCCGACGAACGTCGCGAGCTTGTCCTTGTCCGCCTGCTCCGGGCTCCTGTAGAGCGCGTAGAGCGAGCCGGTCGTCGTGCATCCCATCTTGGCCGCGACCTTGAGCGTCTTCTCGTCCAGCCCGAGCACGGCGATGGGCTCGGAGCCGACCGCGCCGACACCATCCACTGCAGCGGGCGCAGGCGGGTGCCCGTTGCCGTTGGCCGCAGGCTCGGCAGCGGCTGCGAGCTTCGCCTCCAGCTTCCGCACCTCGGCTGAGTAGCTGTCGCGCTCACGCGCCAGGCTGGCGACCGCAGCAGCGAGACGGTCGCGCTCCGCACTCATGGCGAGCGTTCCAGCGGACGGACCTTCGGCCCCGATGCGCACCGGCAGCACGCCCTCCGCGTGCCCCATGACCACGCGCCCAGGCGCATCCTCTATCGCAGTGCGCTGCCCGCCGACCATGATGATCGTCGTGGGGAGCCCCTGCGCTCCCGCTGCCCTCACCGCCGCCTCCACAAGCTCTCGCATGACCGCCTCCGCTACTGACTGTCGTTGGGGTTGTCGCGCAGGAGACGCTTCGCGAGGGCCACGACCACCGCCTCGGTCTCCTGCTTCGTGCTCTCGATGATCTCCTGCGCCCGCTTCTTCGCTTCCTTCGTCCGCGACCTCTCGACCTTGAACTCGTCGCTCACGCCGATGGTGACCGCCGAGGAGATGTCCTTCTTGGCGCGCGCCGCCGCCTCCACGAACGCCACGTCCGGCTTGAAGTACTCAGCCAGCATCTCCTTCGAGAAGAGGCGCATCGCCGCCTTCGGGTCGTGTACCGTCACCGACCGGCGACTCCCAAACTTCGCGGTGCCGTAGGGGTCCGTCAGCGCACGGTCGCCCTCGCGCGTCATCGCAAGCTCCAGCGCCTTCTGCCGCTCGGCGATGAGCAGGTCGAGCGCCGCCTTGCGGATCTTGAGAATGGCGATCTCCCGCAGGAGCGTCAGCTTGCGCGCAGAGCGCACGGCATGTTCCGCATCGGCAGCGGCGAGCTTCTCAGGTGCTGCGGTAGTCGTCTCGGGCATGGGTGACCTCGGACGAGATACTACGGGGCGGCGCTCGGCTTGTCAAGCAGAGAGCCAGAAAACGCGGCTACGACACGCCCACAGACCGCGCCGACCTGCATCCGCGTCGTGCCAGGTGCCGCGGCAACGAGGCGAGAGAGGGCAGCGCCCAGCACGCGGCGGTGCGTGGCGGGGACGCGCAGCCCCTGCAGCGCACGGAACACTCCCCGCTCCGTCGAGGGTCGCGCGAGGGCGCTGTTGATCGCGGCGAGCGCCTCGACGTTGAATGCTTCAAGCCACGCCTGCTCGTCGTAGTACAAGTCGGCCACTCGAACAAACCGCGCAGGTTCAAGCACCTCCAAGCTGCCTCCTCGCCAACGCCGCCAGCAGAGCCGCGCACGCCTTGTCCGCAGAGAGCTTCTCGCCTGTCCGCGTCGCACGGAGGTTGAGCGTCGGGAACATCGCCTGCGCACACTCGATGGCGCGGCGGTCTCCGTCCTTCCGACGACTGTCGAGCCGTACCCGCTTCGCCTGCGCTTCGGCCTTCTTCTCGACCTTCGATAGCTTCGCCTTCGTGCGGGGCAGCGGCTTCGAGCGCGCGATGGCGATGCCCATCGCCGTCTTCCACTTGAGCGGCGTGATGACCTCGACAGGAACCTCGGCAGCGACGAGCGCCATCCGCCAGAGCCCCCAACCGTACCCAACCGCGAAGTTGCCGACCGCGCCGTTACCGGGCATAGGCCCCTGCTGCTCGATGAGCGCGACCGCGGCGACACCTTGCCAGGTCCGCGCGAGCGCGGCCATGCCAGGGAGGTCGTAGGTGAGCTTGCCCCCCACGTCGATGACGGGCACGCGCGACAGCCGGACAACGCCGTCCCGCCCGATCTCTGCAGCGAAGCCCTTGAGACCAGGATCGATGCCGACCACCATGGCGGACGTCTGCCACGGGGCGGTCGGGTTCACGCGAGTCGGCGCTGGCTCGGCCCGACGAATAGCCCCGAGCAACGCCGCATCGATGTCATCGAACGAAGCTGCCGCACGCGCACTCACGCAAGCGCATCCGGACCGGGCTCGACGTTGTTCACCTGCGCCCACCGCGTCCACCTCTTGCGCACGATGTCACAGTACTTGGGTGCCTTCTCGATGAGGAGCGCCCTGCGTCCGAGCTTCGCACAGGCGGCGAGGAGCGTACCGGACCCCGCGAAGGGGTCGTAGACGAACTCGCCTGGCGTCGTGTGGTTCACGACCGGCGGCTCGAAGACCGCGACGGGCTTCTGCGTGTTGTGGCTCATGCCGATCTGCGTCTGGAAAGTCGGACTACCTTCAACCGTGAGGTTCCACACCGGCCCGCGATATAGCACGGCATCCGCGGCCTCGACCCGATGCAACGCGAACACGCCGGTCTTCGACAACCTTCGCGACGAAGCATGGGCGGCAGAGCGTCCCGTTGATATATCCTCGTGAGAAGTACCAGTGTTCAGCGGTAGCGGGCTTGAACACACCGCACACCCGACATGGCTTCCACCACACACAGCCGCGCAACTCGCAACCGGAGTGAAGCCGCTTGTGTGTAGTGGCATCGACAAGCTCAAGGTTAGACGGACGGTTGTCCTGCTTGTCGTGG
>Ga0315288_10003856_pt1 | contig 19103 bp, 10 predicted proteins | sample YL17G11_20_MG_FD_203454 | JGI IMG/M metagenome (GOLD analysis project Ga0315288, IMG submission 203454) | Sediment microbial communities from Yellowstone Lake, YNP, Wyoming, USA - YL17G11_20 | ecosystem: Environmental > Aquatic > Freshwater > Lake > Sediment | place: USA: Wyoming | collected... | reverse complement strand
TTGCTACCCTGCGCGGTGAAATCACCCAAATCGAAGACAACGCCCTCATCGTCGAGGTCGGCGGGGTGGGGATGCGAGTCCACGTCCCCGCGCCGCTGCGTGAGCGGATGAAGGTCGGCGAGGGGGTGTTGCTTCACACCCACCTGGTCGTCCGCCAGGATGCGCTGACCCTGTACGGCTTCGAGACCGTCGCCGACCGCAGCCTGTTCACCATGCTGCTCGGCGTGGACGGGGTCGGGCCGAAAGTCGCCCTCTCGGTGCTGTCTACACTCAACCTGGATACCGTCCAGCGCGCCGTATTCAACGAGCAAGATGAAATCTTGAGCCGCGTACCGGGCGTGGGTAAGAAGACCGCCCAGAAGATCGTGTTGCACCTGCACGACCGGCTCAAGCCCATCAGCGGACTGCAGGCCGTGGCGGCCATGTCGGTTGCGGATTCGGAGGTGCTGGCTGCGCTGACCGCGCTGGGCTACAGCGTGGTCGAGGCCCAGTCCGCGCTGCAATCGCTGCCGAAGGACGCACCAGAAGACGTGGAGGAGCGGCTGAGGTTGGCGTTGCAGCAGTTTCGGGGGAAGTGAGAGTTTTTTAACCTTCAACCGGTGTAGTACGCAGTTCGCGCACATCCTGCTGGTCAACACCGGCAAAGCGCGGAAGTTCGTTGAGGCTGGTGCGGCTGAGGCGCTCGGTCATCTTGGCGAGGAAGATGGCGCTCAAAGCAGGGTTGCCCGTCAAGCTGCGCAGGGCCTGCGCCGGGATTTGCATCAGGCTGGTATTCTCCTGCGCAACAACATCCGCGGTGCGAGCCGCGCCGGTCAGGGCGGCGATCTCGCCAAAGAAATCGCCGGGGATCATGGTGGAAAGGGAGCGATAACTTCCCTCACCTATGGCGATACCAGCCACAGCGCGCCCGGCAAGGATGAAGTAGGCCGAGTCGCTGATTTCCCCATGGCGAAGAATGGTTGAACCAGCAGGGACTTCGACCACGTGCGCCCGCGAAATTAAATTATTCCGCTCCTTGGCTGACAAGGCTGAAAGGGAGGGCAACAAGCCGATCAGGATATCCATATCGGCAGGCAGTGCCAAGCGCCCAAGACCCAGGCCTATTCCAGCCGGGGCAGCCTTGAGCAGGCTGAGCGCCCGCCTCCATTCTGCCCGATTCTGCCGCAAACCAGGTAGGACCAGGACAAGGATTCCGCCTCCCAAGAGCAGGATGGCGCTGCTCAAGTACATCAGCCGCACGTCAATGAAATCGGCCAGGCCAGCGGCAGCCATGCCGATCAGGAACAGAACATCCCGTGAAACGAAAAAGACGCTGTTTACGCGCCCGCGCATTTCACGCGGCGTATTGCGCTGGACAATCAGACGGCGTCCGATCGAAGAAGGGGCGTTGAAGAAACCCTCTATCGTCACAATGGCAATGGCCAGAGGAATGGAATGGGTGAATGAATAGAAAATACTTGCCACGGCCATGCCAATAAAACTGGTCGCTATCCAGGCGCCTTCACGCATCCGGTCGAAAATACTGGCCATCAGCAGGCTGGCGACCACAAAACCAAGCGAGGTCAGGCCCTCCTGCAGGCCGTATTCGAATTCAGTGGCTTTGAGGGCTCGCAGGGCAAAAGGCAGCAATAAGACATTCGACATGCCGAAAGCGATCAGGGTCGGGATCGAGGCTGTGAACAGCGAGCGCAGGATGGGCGTATCGAAAAGCTGGCGCACGCCAACCTTCAGGTTTTTCATCACCATCGCCGCATTGGTTTCCCCTTCCACCTGGACGGGTTTGATGCGGATCAGGAAGATGCATAGAGCCGAGAAAAGGAACGAGATCGCATCCAGGTAGAACGCCCAACTGATATCGGCCGCAGAGGCGATCAAGCCAGAAGCGGCAAAGCCGATGGAGGTGGATCCGAACGAACTGATCGCCATTAGCGAGTTGGCCGCCGCCAATTCTTCCTCCGAAGCCACTTCCGGCAGCACGCTCTCATGCGCCGGGTCAAAGAATTGTCCGATCGCGCTGGTTAACATCACGATCACATAGAGCCAGATGACACTGAGCGGCACGAGGAAGGGGATCAGGAACACCAGCACAGCGCGCATCAGGTCGGCGGCGATCATGATCCGTTTCCGGTCAAAGCGGTCCACTAAAACACCCGCGAATAATCCCACCAGCAGGCTTGGGGCGGCGGTGGCCATCAGCATGAGACCCACGCTCATCGCGGAGTTGGTCAGGCGGAAAACGTAGATGGAGGCGGCCAGGGAGGTCAATGCCGTCCCCATCGTCGAGACGAGCTGGCCGGTCCACATCTTGCTGAAATTCCGGTTGCGGAAAACCGCAAAGGGGGACAAGCGGGGTGCTGGTGCAGAGGCAATGCTCATTGGGATTCTCCTAATGCGATCCGGGTGAGGTCGGTGATCATATTGTCGAGCACATCGAAACCGCCCTGCCAGAAAGAGGCTGAAGTAATATCCAGTCCGGCTTCCTGCAGGATCTTGGTTGGCGCTTCCGAACCGCCGTAGGAGAGGATTTTCAGGTATCCTGGAATGAACGCGGCGCCTTCGCGGCGGTACTGCTGGTACAGCGCCAGTACCAAGAGCTGTCCGAAACTATAAGAATAGGTATAAAAAGGAGAGTCATAAAGATGGGGAACAGTGATCCATTCCCATTTGAACTCGTCGGTCAGCTCCACGGACTGACCGAATTGTTCGGCCAGGTTGGAGAGGTAGTGGTCGGCAAGTTCATCGAACGATTTCCCCTTCACCAGCATCCGGTGGGCGTCCCTTTCGAAGAGGGTGAAATACGCCTGGCGGATCACGGTCACATAGGCATCGTCAATCGCCCGCACCAGCAGGTCGCGCCGGACGGCGGGGTCCTGCTCTTCCCGCAGCAGGCGGTCGGTCAGTTGCATCTCGGCAAATACCGAGGCGGTCTCAGCCAGGGGCTGCGAGGCATGGAAAGACAAAACCGAATGGTTTTTAGCCAGCATGGCATGCACGGCATGCCCCAGCTCGTGAGCCAAGGTGGCGATGTCGCCGGGCCTGCCGTTGTAATTGACCAGTACCCAGGGTGTGAGTTCGGGCAAGGCGGCATAGCAGAAGCCGCCGCCGCGTTTACCATGCCGGGTCTCCGAATCAAGATGCTGCTGGTCGAACACCCGTCTGGCCAGGCCAGCCACTTGGGGAGAGAATTCCTGGAAAGTATCCAGCACCATTTTCCTGGCCTGGGTGAAATCGTACTTCTTGTCCGCCTTGGTAAGCGGGGCGTAGACATCGTAACGGCGCAGTTTGTTAAGGCCCAGCCAGCCGGCTTTGAGGCGGAAATAACGTTGGAAGAGGCCGGCATTCTTGCGACAGACGGAAAGCAGGGTATCCACCACCTCGTCCGGCAGGTCGTTCCCCAGGTTGCGGGCCGCGATCGGGGACGAATAGCCGCGCAGTTCCATCCCTTCCGCGTGCCAGTCCCGCACCCGGTGGCTATAGATCTGGGCCAGGAGGGTGGCATTCTCGCCATAGACCCGGTAGAGTTCCCGGTAGGCCGCCGCCCGGATCTCGGCCGAGGCGTTAAAGTAATAGCTGGTCAGTTGATCGCGGGTCAGGCTCTTTTTCTCCCCATCCACATCCAGCGAAAAAGTGAAGCGGTTGGTGATCATCTCGTACAGGCTGACGAGCGCATCAATCCCGTTGGGATCTTTAAGGGCGAGCAGTTTCTCCTCCCTTTCGCTCAAGGTGTACGGTTTAAAGCGGCGGATGGATTCGAGGAAGTATTTCAGGTCACCGCTGTGGGAAATAAGCTTTTCCGCGGCCGCATCCGTCAGATCCTTGAACCATATCTCGAAGAACAAAACGCGGTTGCCGAGGTTGACTAGGGATTGGTCCAGGCGGTCACGCAGGTTCAGCGCGGCTTCATTCTGGGTATCTTCCGAGAGCCACAGGTAGGAGTAGCCTTGCAACCGCCTCATCCGGGTATTTACAGACTCGAGCAGTTTGAGGGCTTTCGCGAATGCCTCCCTAGAGATCTCTGGGGTCATGTCCGCTCGCATCGCTTCCAGGTCCGAGACGGCCTGTTCAATTTTTGACAGATGCTCCTCCACTGCCCGGTCAACCGGTTCGGGGAGCAGATCCTTCAGACTCCAGCGTGGATTTGTCTCAGGCGATCCCATTTTTATGTATTTTCCTTTGTGCCATCGTGTCGTTTGGTTTTGAAGCGGGTTTTTCCCAGCAAAGGCGAGAGACTTGCAATGTGCTATCTGGAGGAGGTTTTTCTTCCCTTGCGCTGCATATTGGAAGCGCAGGCCAGCAGAACGGTCTTGACCTGGAAGGGAGTCAACTCCGGATGCTTGGCACGGATCAAGGCAACGATCCCGGTGATATGCGGCGCGGCAAAGCTGTTGCCGGTGCTGGTCAGGTACTGTTTGTTATTCCAGGCCACCTCAACGTCAATGCCGGGAGCGCCGAATTCGACCGGCGGAGAGGGGTTGTAATAATAGGTGAACGGATCTCGACCATCATGCGCTGCTACCGAGATCACCGACGAATAAAGGGAGGGGTAACTAGGCTCGGGAAGGTTGTTCACCGCCGATACAACGTTCATGTTCTTGAAGTAGGCCTGGTCGGCCAGGTCGTGGAACAGGCCAAAGTACTCCTCCTTGGAGGTGCTCAGGCTCAAGTTGACCACCTGGATGCCGTGCTCGATGGCCCAATCCAGCCCGGCGGCGAACTGGATGGCCCGCCCGCGCATATCCCGGCCCAGTACGCGCACACTGTAGATCTCAGCTTGCGGGGCAAGCGAATGAATAATACCGGCACAGGCGGTGCCATGTCCGGCCAGGTCGGTCGGTTGATCATCCTGTTCGTAACGGATAAGATTTTCAGCTTCTGTGTCGTATTCAACCACAACACCGCCCTGCACACAGTGCCCCAGCGCAGGGTGGTCATACTCCACACCGCTGTCCACCACGGCCACCCGTACACCCTTGCCGGTGCTGCCCCCGAAGGCCCATTCCGGGGTCAGGTCGGCTATGGGGCCCGTGTGGACCAGTTGCTGGATGGCATTTGCAGCAAACTGTTCGGACCAGGCCGGGTGTAAGGGTTCATCGGTCATGCCGGGTCCTTCGCGAGGAACGCTGGTATTCAGCAAAGACTTTTAAAACCTGCAAACAAGCCTTGCGTTCCGCTTCGCCAAGCTCGCTGATCTCGTTGAACAGGTCGGCCAGCGCCAGCAGTTCCGCACCGGCCTTCGTGTCGCCCGTTGCATCCAACACAGATATAAGCTCGGCCGATCCCTGGGTGGTATCGGCCATGACTAATCTTTTCAAGCCCAATACCAGCGCATCTTTGATCTGGTCCATCCGCTGGGATTGGTCAATGGCAATGGCCGCCTGGTGGGCAAACATACCTAACAATTCCATATCCTGGATCCCAAAGGAAGCCGCGTTGATCTTGTCCAGCACTTCCATGACGCCAATGACGCGCTCCCCGGCCAGCAACGGCATCGCCAGGATAGAGCTGGGTACGTAACCCGTGCTCTGAGCGAAATCCTGGTTGAAACGTGCATCCTGGCGGACATTCGAGATGGCCAGCGGCTGGCCGGTCATCACTACATAACCTGCGATCCCTTTATCTAGAGGAAATTTCATTCCCACCAGGTCGCGGTTGGAGGCTCCGCAGGCAACTTTGAATTCCAAGAGCTGTTCCTGCTCGTTCACCAGCAGGATCGAAGCAGCCGCGGCGCTGAAAATACGCGCCGCGGCTTCAACAATGGATTTCAATAGTTCATCATTCGATAGTGGCAAGACAGCATGCCCGTTGGCCTCGATGGCTGCCAGCAATCGTTTTAGCTGCCTTGATATTTTTGTGTCTTGTGAACCTTTGCTTGTGGTCATCGGAGTCTGAGCTCCACCTGGCATGGATAAAGTGGATTTTCCGCAACATGTCTGTTGCGGAAAATCCACTCAACTCGTTCTTGCTTATAGAATGTGCTACTGAACGCGCTGGTACTCATCCTTGGTTGGGTCGTAAACGATCCGGACGCTTATGGCGTGGGCGACGGCCTCATCGGGAGCGGTGGCACGGGCGACGTTCCTGGCCTTGCTGGCAGCGCTCACATTCATGGCGTGGGCGATGGCCTCGTCGGGAGCAATGGCACGGGCGACGTTCCTGGCCTTGCTGGCAGCGCTCACATTCATGGCGTGGGCGACAGCCTCATCGGGAGCGGTGGCACGGGCGACGTTCCTGGCCTTGCTGGCAGCGCTCACATTCATGGCGTGGGCGACGGCCTCGTCGGGAGAGGTGGCACGGGCGACGTTCCTGGCCTTGCTGGCAGCGCTCACATTCATGGCGTGGGCGACGGCCTCGTCGGGAGCGGTGGCACGGGCGACGTTCCTGGCCGGGCTGATGGGACTCACATTCATCATGTGGGCACCAACCTCATCAATGGGACCGGTGATCAGCCCATCCAGCAGATTACACTCGTCACTTTTGAGTGTGGCGCGCAATGCGGACAGTTTCTTGAGCAACCGGGTGAAGGCCTGATCTTGTTTGTTCATGGTATTTTCTCCTTGTCTTGAATGGGTGATTATTTATTTCTGACTAGAAGATACCACTTATTGACCTGGCTGTCTGTCATTTTGGCGACATAAGTCGATCAGAATATAATCAACCTGGGAGGTCCTCCGTTTCCTGGCGTTTAATTCTGCGTAAGTTCGGGCCATCAAATCAACGATTCCTGCTCCAAGTGGGTGAGTGCATCATGTTTCAGCAGCATGATGCGGCCTCGGCCTGTGATCAGCCAACCCGCCCGCCTCCAGCGGCCCAGGGCTTTTGCCACCGTCTGGCGGGTCTGTCCGGTGCGCTGCGCCAGTTCCTCCTGCGAAATGGTGATATAGCCTTTCTCTGGCTTCTGGAGCTCTAATTGCAGCAAGAGGCGTGCCAGGCGACCTTGGGAGTCCAGGAATGCCAGCGCGCTTTCGCGTTCACTGCTCCCGCGCAGGCGGTTGGCGGTCATCTCAAGCATCCGGCGCACCAGAGCCGGTTCGGCCTCGAGAACGCTCAAGAATGCCTGGCAGGGAAGCACCAGCAGTTCACTATCTGTCCGGGCGATGGCGCTGGACGAACGATGTTGTTTGGTCAGCACCCCCACTTCGCCGAAGAAATCGCCCAGACGCATCTCGTTGATTACCAATTTCCGACCGTCCAAGCTCTCCAGGATGATGGAGATGAGACCCGAGCGGACAAGATAAACATTCTCGGAGGGGTCATCTTGGAGGAAAATGCATTGTCCTTTTTTAACCTGCATGAATTTACTAGCACGCGCCAGGGCCAGCAAGGAGGCTTCGCTCAGATTTGCAAAGAGCGGGATCCTCCCCAGGAATGACCTTGCTTCAGATACCGGATCGTCAGGGGATCGCATGACTATTCGTCCATTGATCTTTTCACAACCACGGTCGTGAAATCATCCTGCTGGGGCAGGTTCTTGCCATGCGCCTGCACATCCTGCCATAATTGTTCGCAAATCTCCTGGGCCGGTCGCGTGCGGCTGGCCGCCATGGTCTGGTATATCGAATCAAGCCCGAAGTCGGTGCCCTGAGTATCTGTGGTTTCACTGACCCCGTCGCTGTAGAGCAGGAGTGTCCCGCCGGGGGGCAGATGGATGTATTGTTCGTCAATGGGTAGGTCGCCAAACAAGCCGAGCGGCTGTCCGGATGAGACCGGCACCTCCACGAGCTGGCCTTCCCTGTCCAGGAGATAAGGGGAGGGGTGCGCGGCGCGGGCAAAGTGGAAATCCCCACTGCTGCAATCCAAGATGCCATACACCAATGTGACGAACATGCTCGAGGAATTCATCTGCAGCAGATGCCGATTCACCTTCCGGAAGGCTTGAACAGGGGAACTGGTGCGAACTGCCTCCGCTCGAATCAGGCTGTAGGTCAGTGCCATGAACAGGGCTGCGGGAACGCCCTTATCAGAGACGTCTCCCACAACGATCCCCAGCCGGTTCCCGGCCAATTTGAAAAACGTGTAAAAATCGCCACCGACCTGCCGCGCCGGTACCATCAAGGCGCCGAAATCATATCCCGGACTGGCAGGCAAGCTTTCAGGAAGGATACTCTGCTGGATCTGGCCAGAAATCTCCAGCTCCTTTTCGAGCCTCTCCTTCTCGATAAGCTGTTCTTGAGCGGCTATTAATTCGTCGTACGCCTGCCTCAAGCGCTGGTTTTTCTCTCTTAAATCTAGGATAGTGACATTTTCCGATTCTTCCAGACGTTGGCTGAGCAGGCGAATGATCTCGTAGGCAAACAATGGTTGTCGATGTAGTAAGGCGTCCAGTTCTGTGCGATTTACTTTCAATACCCTCAAGGGTGTACTCGAGCGAACACTGGCGGTATGGCAACCATCCCGGCTGAAGAGACTCATTTCCCCCAGCAGGCTTCCAGCCTCGCGCACACCCAATAAACGTTCCTCCGCCTTGCCTATCGCCTTGACCACTTCCACCTGACCTTCTAGCAGGATATAGAACTTGTCATCTGAGCGCCCTTCCCGGAAGAGGATTTTGCCGACCGGGAACGTGACGGAAGGAAGCGCCACCTCCAGGCGCGCGATCTCATCGGGCGGGAGGGTGGCGAAAAGGGGAATCCTGGAGAGGTTTAAGGTGGACATCCTAATCCGAATATATCGAAGCAAGAAGGATTTACCATGGGGGTATTAAGTCTTCTCAATAAAAATAAAGATTCAGCCATCACGAGACTATACCTTCTGATCCACAGGCACGGAGAAGATCTGGACCTCCATCGTCTTCCCTTTTAGTTGGAAAGGCTTTTCTGCATCGGTCCTGATTGTGCCACTCAGGGCGCTCTGGGTGGTGCCATCGATCAGGATAGGTTTGCCGACCACCTTGGTGTGCGATTCCAGCCTGGCCGCCAGGTTTACGGTATCGCCTACGCAGGTATAGGTGGCTCGGCGGGTGGTGCCGGTGTACCCAGCGATCACCTGGCCAGAGGCGATGCCAATGCCGATGCGAATCTCCGTCTTGCCCTGCGCCAGCCGGTCCAAGTTCAGGAGCTGGATCATCTCGATCATGTCCAGGGCGGCCTTGACGGCATGTTCACAATGGTCGGACTGGACCAGCGGCGCCCCGAAGATGGCCATCAATCCATCGCCGACCATCTGGTTGACCACCCCACCCTGGTCGCTGATGGCTTCGAACATCAGGGTGTAATAGGTGTTCAGCAGTTCGATGGTCTCTTCTGGAGTCTGGGATTCGGCGATCGTGGTGAAGGAGCGGATATCGGAAAACATGGCAGTGGCTTCGACAAATTTGCCGCCCAGGGAAAAGCCGGAGGTTTCCAGGTCGGTGGCCACCTCGGAGGTGGCGAACTTCCGGATGAGTTCGCGCTGCTGGTCACGCAGGCGTTTCTTCTCCAGGCTGGCGCCGATGCGGGCCTTGAGCAGCACCGGGTTGACCGGTTTGGTCAGGTAGTCCTCCGCGCCCATCTCGATGCACCTGACCACACTGTCCAGCTCCTCCAAGGCGGAGGTGATGATGATGGGGATGTCGCGCAGTTGCAAGTCAGCGGTGGCTTTCTCCAGCACCTGGTAGCCGTTCATCTCAGGCATCTCGATATCCAACAGCACCAGGTCGAAGGGCCGGGCGTGCAGCATTTCCAGCGCCTGGAGTCCATTCTCGGCCATCTCGATAGTGTGACCCTGCTGCTCCAGGCTGCGCCCCAGGAGCAGGCGATTCACCTTGTTATCGTCTACCACTAACAGGCGGCCTGTGCTGCCGTTAGTCATGGCACAACTCCTCGAGCGCCTGCTGGACGGCCTCGTAACCGGTCACAAGCGACTCTACCTTCCCGGGCGCGCCGTCCAGTTTGGCTTCCCGTCCCATCATCTCCAGTTCCTTCGCCAGCGCCCCAAGCTTCAGGGCGCCAAAGCTGTTGCTGGTGGATTTGATGGAATGGGCCGCCTGCCGGAAAGCCTCGCTATCTTGTTTTGCGAGAGCGTCCTGAAGTTTGGACAGCAGTTGAGGGGTTTCCTCGCAATAGGCTTGGACCAGTTCGTTGATATAGTCTGCGCCCATGGCTTCCTTGAGGGCTTCGAATGTGGGCAGATCGATAACAGATTGTGGGTTCATGTACTACCTTTGTCCTAGAGGAGTCGCTTTCATCAAGGCTTTGATTAGTTCATCCGTGCGGATGGGCTTGCTGACGTAATCATCCATTCCGGCTTCCAGGCACATTTCACGGTCACCCTGCATGGCATTGGCGGTCATGGCGATGATGGTCGGGCGCTGGCCGCGCGGCCAGCGGGCGCAGATGCGCCGGGAGGCCTCGAGGCCGTCCATCTCCGGCATTTGCACGTCCATCAGGATGACATCATAAGGCTGCCGCACCACCGATTGTACCGCTTCGAGGCCGTTGGAGGCCACGTCAGCCCGGTAGCCCATCTGCTGCAGAAGGCGCAGGGCTAGTTTCTGATTGACCAGGATGTCTTCCGCCAGCAGGATGCGCAGCGGGTGGCGCTTGGCCATCCCCGGGTCCATCTGGAGCTTGGCTGGAGCGGCCTTTTTCTCGGCGGCTGGCTGGTCGGCGAAGATCCCGGCCAGCATGTCGAACAGTTGGGAGGGTTTGATCGGCTTGCTGAGGAAGGCCGCGAACATGTCTGGTTTGGCTTCCGTCTCACGCCGGCCGAGTGAAGTGAACAGCACCAGTGGCAATGTCTTGGCATCCCGCAGCTTGCGGATCTTGCCAGCCAGGGTGACACCATCCATGCCCGGCATGTGCATGTCGAGGATGGCCAGGTCGAACGGATCGCCGCGCTTGATCCACCTCAGGGCCTCCTTGGGAGAGTCACTATCGCGCGTCTGCATGCCCCAGTTGTGCAGTTGCAGGGTCAGGATGCGGCGGTTGGTGGCATTGTCGTCCACGATCAGGACGCGCTTCTCGTTCAGGAGTGGCTGGAGGCCTTGCACATCGCGGCGGGCGCGCTTGGGCATCTCAACCGCCTCGGTTTGGATGGTGAAGTGGAACGCGGATCCCTCGCCGGGGACGCCCGTGCTCTCGGCCCACAGGGCCCCGCCCATCATGTCCGTCAGCCGTTTGCTGATGGCCAGGCCGAGGCCGGTGCCGCCGTACTTGCGAGAGGTGGACGAATCGGCCTGGCTGAAGGACTGGAACAGGCGCCCCATCCGGTCGGGCGGGATACCAATGCCGGTATCGCGGACAGTGAATTCGAGTGTTAATATGTTACGTTTTCCGGCGTCCTGTTTCCCTGTAGCACGCGACACGTTTACTACCACCTCACCCTTCTCGGTGAACTTGACTGCATTGCCCAGCAGGTTGATCAGCACCTGGCGCAGGCGGGTCACATCCCCCAGGATGGCAGGCGGGACGTCATTTTCAAGGATGTAAGCGACATCCAGGTTTTTTTCGACCGCCTTGGGGGCGATCAGGTCGAGGGCGCTCTCCACCACTTCGCGCAGGTCGAAGGGCTGGTTCTCGAGGTCCATCTTCCCGGCCTCGATCTTGCTGAAGTCCAGGATGTCGTTGATGATGGCCAGAAGGGCATCGCCGCTATTGCGGATGGTCTCGGCAAACTCGCGCTGCTCGTTGGTGAGTTCGGTATCCAGCAGGATGCCGCTCATGCCGATGATCGCATTCATGGGGGTGCGGATTTCGTGACTCATCATCGCCAGGAAGGCGCTCTTGGAGGCATTGGCGGCATCGGCGGCCTCCTTGGATTTTTGTAGCTCCACTTCCGCCTGCTTGCGCTCGGTGATGTCGCGATCTAGGCCGATGGTAAAGTAGCGATCCCCCACTTTGGTCGGCGCAGCATTGTACTCAATAATGTTCTCTTTTCCATCGGGTCGAATCCACGAGAAGACCCCCGAAAAGGCTTGTCCTTTCATGATTGATTCTCGATCCGATTCTTCCCAGGCATTCGCCTTGGGGCGTTGAAAGATTACGGTGTTTTCGACAGACATCAATTCTTCCTTGCTTCGACCTGCCATCTCGCAATAGCGTTCATTACAATCCACCAAGATACGCTTCCCCTCACTAGGGATCTCCTCGTAGATGTCAATGCCATCGAAGGCGTTCTCAAAGATCAAACGCAGCTTTTCTGCAGCTTCACGCAGCTCAGCTTCGGCGCGCTTACGCTCGGTGATATCGCGGATGGTTTCGATGGCGCCAACAATGTTGCCCTTTGAGTCGTGGAGGGCCGAAGCCGTGGCGTACAGGTATCTTCCGCCACCCTTCAGGCTGGGAGTTTCGGTCTCACCGATGAGGGTATTCCCCACCCGTTGGATGTGGGCATACTTCGCCTCGAATTCTTCGCGCGGCAAAAGCACCAGATCAATCAGGATCGGCCTGCGTTCCCCGTAGAAGGGCAGGGCATACTCATAGTCGCTTTTGCCCAGCATGTCTTTTGCCTTGACGCCCGTCATCTCTTCGATCGCCCGGTTCCAGGCAATCACCTTGCCTTCGAGGCCGATCACCAGCGTGGCATCGGGCAGGAAGTCAATGATATCCGCCAGCCGGCGTTCCGATTCCTGGGCGGCAGCCTCCGCCCGTTTCAATTCTGTGATATCGTGGTAGATTGCAAACGTCCCAATCCGGTTCCCTTCGAGCATCACAGGGCCAGCAAACATTTCCACATCCACCCGCCTGCCATCTTTGCAATTACGCTGGGTGACCGAATGCATGAGAGCGCCCTTCGCGACTTGGCGGGAAATATCGACAGCCTCTGCTCGCACTTCCGCCTCGGTGGCAACCAAGCTATCTATATCCCTGCCCAGAGCCTCTGCCTGTTTATAGCCAAACAGCTTCTCGGCTGCCGGATTCCATGAGGACATGTGGTTCTCTTCATCCATGACGACGATGGCCGTCGGACTGCTCTGGATGAGCGCCTCGGAAAACTTCTTTTGATTCTGCACTTCAGTAAACAGGCGGGCATTCTGGATGGCAATGGCCGCCTGTCGGGTAAGGCCGATCAGGAATTCGAGTTCTGATTGGGTAAACTCTTCGCCTCCCTCGCGCCAGACAGACATCAAGCCGGTGACCTGTTCGCCAGCCAGCAGGGGTGCCACCATCATCCGTTCGGCGACTTCGGGGAAGGGTGTACCGGGGATCTGCCGGGCGCGCGGGTCTCGGGAGGCATCTGCCAGCAGTTCGGCCACTCCCCGCCGGGCTGTATCGCCGATGATGCCCTCGCCCAATTGCACCGTGTCCTGCAGGATCTGGCTGGCATTTGCCCCCACCGCCGCGATGGCGCGGAAGCTCTTTCCTTCTTCTTCCGGCAGGTAGACGGCGCTGGAGTCGCCCTTGAGCAGGTCGCAGGCGCGGGCGGCGATGCGCTCCAGGACGGTTGTCAGGTCGAGGGTGGCGGAGATCTCGCGCCCAACCTCGGCGATGGCGGCTGCTTCACGCGCCCGGCGCTGGGTTTCGTCCAGCAGGCGCGCCTTTTCGATCGCCACTCCAACATTCGAAGCCAGGGTGGTCAGCAGGCCCATGTCGTCTTCATCGAATAGACCTTCCTGCTGGATATTCTGCACACTGATCACGCCGATGGCCTGCTTGCTGGCGATAATGGGCACACCCAGATAGGAAAGGGCTTCCTGGCCGGTCAGCGTTACGCCCAGGGCAGCCCGGCGGGCGCTCATATCCTTGTTGATGAGCAGCGGCTGGCCGGTCTGGAGGATCTTGCTGGTCAGGCCTTCGCCAAGCGGCAGGGGAGCCACCTGTTCGCCAAAAGCGTAAGGGAAGTGGATCATTCTGGTCAGCGGATCGAGCAAAGCCACGTAGACGATATCCGCATTGAAAGTCCGCTTCATCTGTTCACCGGTCAGGGCGATCAAGGCATCGAGTTCGGTGGCGGAGGCCAGGGCCTGGCTGAGGGTATTCACCGTCTCCAGTTCGGCGGCACGTTGCTCGGTCTCCTTGAGCAGGCGCTGGGTCTCATCGAACAGGCGTGCATTTTCCAACGCCACCCCCAAGCTGGCTGCCAGCGTGCTCAGCAGGCGCACATCCGATTCGGTGAACAGGTCCCTGCGCTGGTCCTGTACCGAGAAAACACCGGTCACCCGGTCACCGCTTCGGATCGGAACACCCAGCCAGGACTGTGATTTCGTGTCCACCCTTTCATCCGTAAAGGAGATTGCTCCATAGGCTATCTGTTCATCCAATGTCTTCAGCAACAGTGGTTGGCCGGATCGGATCACGGCGGAGGTGAGGCCTGGACCAAGCTCTGTCGGGGGTTCGACATAACGGTTCCCTTCCCCATCGATCAAATATGGGAATTGGATGATATTGGTTTGTGGATCGTAAAGTGCTATGTAGACCGAATAGGTATGCGCTTTTTCCTCTGGGGGAGGAAAGATGCGCATGATTTCATCACCGAATAGATCAACCATGGACTGGACATCCAGCTTGGAGGCCAACGCCTGTTGGGTTTCGTTAATGATGGCCAGTTCGGTGTTGCGCTGCTCGGTCTCCTTGAGCAAGCGCTGGGTTTCATCGAACAGGCGGGCGTTCTCGAGTGCAACGCTCATACTGTTCGCCAGGGTCTCGAGCAGACGAACATCTGAATCGTTAAAGGCATTTTCACGGTCAACATTTTGCAGGCTGATCGCACCACGTAACTCACCCTGCATCCTTAAAGGAACCGTTAGAGAGCACTTTGGAACCTCACCGGCGGGTAGCTTGAAATCGGGATCAATCTGCAGAATATTCTCTAGGAGATATTTATTGAACAAGGCAGTCTGCCCCATACGAATAAAGTTGAGCCATATTTTCGGAATAGGCATTGGCTCAAAGGAATAGCGTATGCCCCGCTCGATGGTATAGTGCCGGTACATTAAGCTCTTTTGATGATCAAATGTCGCCAGCACTACCGTATTGGCATCGAAAATTTCGCGGATTTTTTCACCAACCAATTCATAAATCGCTTGCATGTTTTGTTGGGAGGCGAGGCCCTCCTGCACTCTATTGATTATGGCTAGTTCGGCGTTACGCTGCTCGGTCTCCTTGAGCAGGCGCTGGGTTTCGTCGAAGAGACGGGCATTCTCGAGCGCTACGCTCATGCTGTTGGCCAGAGTTTGCAGCAGGCGCACATCCGAGTCGCTGAACGCGTGCTCGCGCTCCATGTTCACCAATTGGATCAATCCTCGCGCTTGTTCGCCCACCACCAGCGGCACATAGATGGCCGATTTTTCACCCTGTGTTCCAGGCATGATATAAGAGCCATATTTCTCCATTGCCTGTTCCATATTCTCGTTGATCACAAGGGTCTCACGAGTGCGGAGTACATGTGCGCCAAAGCCCTTTTCTTGCAACGGAAGAGGCTCTATTGTGATCCGTTGGCCATTTTCATACACATAAGGGAAAGACTCCAGGTTGGACTTGGGATCATAGATGCGGATGCCCAAATCGTTGTTGTGGAATATCTCACGGATCTTGTCACCGACTGTGTCATAGATACCCTGGATATTCAGCTCTGCGGCCAATGCTGCCTGTACGCTGTTGATAATGGCAAGTTCCGCCACGCGCTGCTGTTCCTCCTCAAAAAGCCGCGCATTTTCGATTGCAACACCGACATTGGAGGAGAGCGTCTGCATCAGGCGCAGGTGACCCTCGTCGAATGCATGGGCACGGGCATCTGACAGGGCAATCAGTCCCATCGCCTGATCCTTGACCATGATCGGTACGCCAAGCCACGACTGGCTGTAGAACCCTGAACCCTTTGCGATGATTTCCGGGGGGAAATATGCCCCATTGGCGATCTCTTCTTCGACTGTGCCCGCCATCAGTGGCTGGCCGGAAGTTATGACCTTCGACGCTAATCCTGTTCCCAGGGGGAATGGTTCAACATAATCAATATACCCGCCTTCATTCCGGTCATATTCAAAAGGGACGTGAATTAGATTCGTTTTCCTGTCCAACAACATGATAATCGAGGAGTCGGAGTTAAAGATTTCGCGAACTTTATCGCCTACGATGCGTGTCAGGATTTTTACATCAAGCGTCTTGGACATGTCACCGCTGATGCTGTTGAGGAAGGCCAGTTCGGCGTTACGCTGCTCGGTTTCTTTGAGCAAGCGCTGGGTTTCATTGAATAGGAACGCGTTATGTAGGGCAGCCCCCAGCGAGGCGGCAATGGTGGTCAGCAGGCGAATATCCGATTCTCCGTAGGCGTTCTCGCGTTCATAATTTTCAAGCATAATGACGCCGAGAACAAGGTCGCTACTGATGATCGGCACGGATGCCAAGGATTTGCTCAGGTCAGTGCCCTCGACGGGACCTACACCATACTTTTTATAATCAGCTTCCGTATGATAAACAATTGGCAGGTGTGTTTTCTGATGTGTTTCAAATGTTCCACCAGGGGTTGGTCGTAGCGCTATTACGGGCATCCGTTTGCCGTGTTCATAGCTGTAAAGATAATGGAGCAGGTTGGCTTTTGCGTCGTACCAGTTGATGGTAATGTCGGGCATGTTGAAGACTTCGCGCAGTTTATCGCCCACCAGGTCTACGATGGCCTGGAAGTTCAGCTCCGCCGCCAGCCCCTGCTGGATGCTGTTGATGACGGCCAGTTCCGCGTTGCGCTGCTCGGTTTCTTTGAGCAAGCGCTGGGTTTCGTTGAACAGATAAGCATTTTGCAAAGCGGCGCCCAGCGAACCAGCGATCGTGGTTAGCAGACGGATCTCGGCTTCCCCATAGGCATGTTCACGCTCATAATTTTCAATTCGAATGAAACCAAGAACACGGTCGCTGCTGATAATGGGAAGAAAAACACCCGATATGCTGGCGTCCGTTCCGGGGACCACAGGCGAGATCGCGTCTCCTTGTTCAAGTGTATTCCAGACAAGGGGCTGACGCGTTTTGGCTAGCTTCTCAAAGGCACCACCGGGAGGCGGCGAGGTAGGGGAAATAGAAAGACGTTGGCCGTGTTCGTATTCATAGAGATGGTGGATGAGGTTCGTTTTGATATCATACCAGCGGACGCCGATATCGCCCGTGTTCAATATCTGGCGCAGCTTGTCACCTACAAGGTCCACGATGGCCTGGAAGTTCAGCTCCGCCGCCAGTCCTTGCTGGATGCTGTTGATGACGGCCAGTTCGGCGTTACGCTGCTCGGTTTCCTTGAGCAGGCGCTGGGTCTCGTCGAACAGGCGGGCGTTCTCAAGCGCCACCCCCATGCTGGCAGCCACGGTCTGCAGCAGGCGGATATCTGATTCGCGGTAGGCGTTCTCCCGTTCGTAGTCTTCTAGAATAATGGAACCGTTGACCCGGTCTGAGCCAATGATGGGCACCATGACACTCGAAAGGCCCTGGTCAGTTCCAGGGACAAGCATTACGCCCGCCTCCCTCATTTCAGCCCGGCTGTTCAAAATAACCGGCTGGCGGGTCTCGAGCATCTTGAACCAGGGGCGGGATTTCGGTGGAGTGGAGGGAATAGAAATGCGCTGGCCATGTTCGTATTCATAGAGATAATGGACGAGGTTCGTTTGGGGATCGTACCAGCGGATGCCGATATCGCCCGTGTTCAGCACCTGGCGCAGCTTGTCACCTACCAGGTCCACGATGGCTTGGAAGTCCAACTCTGCGGCGAGTCCCTTCTGGATGCTGTTGATGACCTCCAATTCGGCGCGCGCTTCGTCTACCTGTTGGCGCAGTGCTTCGATTTCATCTTGTCGCTGGAAACTGGTTTGATGTTTCATGCTCTTCCTCCGCAGTTGGAAGATTAGGGAGATAAGGCAAGAACCGTTTATTGGCAAGTATGCACATCATACAAAGACAATTTTAAGTATAGCATTGATTCACCTCAGATAAAATGAGAGGAACAAAGATTTCTGATTGAAGTTTATTAATTTTCATCGACGGTGAAAAGCTGATTTCATGTCATTTGTCAAGCCCGCTTATAATGACCTCTGCCGCGAAGCGATATAATTCAGGGACTTTAAGCAATTTGTTCCGTGTACCTTTATTCATCTCTTGTGAATTATTGAATGTCCCTCATCACCGCCCTCAACCTCTCCAAATCTTACGGTCCGGTGGACATCTTCACCGGCCTGAGTTTTGCCGTTCCGCGCGGGGCGCGGATCGCGCTGGTCGGGCCGAACGGCGTCGGCAAGACCACCCTGCTGCGTATCCTGGTCGGCGAAGAAGAAGCCTCTAGCGGCACAGTCTCGCGCGCTAAGAATTTGCGCATCGGCTATCTGCCACAGGAAGCCGAGTTCGAGATGAGCGGTGGAACCGTCTGGGATGTTTGCCTGGACTGCTTTGCCGATCTGTTGATGCGCCAGGCGGAGTTGGAACGGCTCGAGGCGGAGATGTCCGCTCCAGAAAAGCGCGAGCAAGCCCTGGTCCGCTACGGGGCGCTCCAGCAGGAGTTTGACCGGCGCGGCGGGTACACGTTCCAGACGCGCATCAAACAGGTGCTGACCGGCCTGGGTTTCTCGTCAGAAGATTTCCACATGCCCCTCGAACACCTCTCCGGCGGCCAGCGGACGCGCGCCTTCCTGGCCCGTTTGCTGCTCTCCGACCCTGACATCTTGCTGCTCGACGAGCCGACCAATCACCTGGACATCGCCGCCGTTGAGTGGCTGGAAGGCTATCTCAGCCAATGGGATGGCGCGGCGGTGCTGGTTTCGCACGACCGCTACTTCCTGGATAAGGTCGCCAATGGCATCCTCGAGATGACCCCCGCGGGCGTGGAAACCTACCGCGGCAACTACTCGGCCTACGTGGCGCAACGCCAGGAGCGCTGGGAGCGGCGTCATGCGGTTTTCGAGGGCGAAAAAGAAAAGCTGCTCAAAGAAGTCGAGTACATCAAGAAGAATATTTCCGGCCAGAACGTTTCGCAAGCCAAGGGTCGGCTACGCCGCCTGACGCGCCTCGTTCAGGCCATCGAGCAGGTCGGGGTGGAGGCAGTGCTGTCGAAATCCTGGCTGAAACTTAGCGACACCGTGACTACGACCGTTTCCCCCTTTGGTGTGGAAGAAGCGGAACGCCGTGTCCGGTCGCTGCACCTGCCGGATCACCGTCCGCCGCGCCTTAAGCTGCATCTGAGGGCCGACCAGCGTTCCGGTGAACTCGTCATCCGGACACGCG
>Ga0315288_10003855_pt1 | contig 19105 bp, 38 predicted proteins | sample YL17G11_20_MG_FD_203454 | JGI IMG/M metagenome (GOLD analysis project Ga0315288, IMG submission 203454) | Sediment microbial communities from Yellowstone Lake, YNP, Wyoming, USA - YL17G11_20 | ecosystem: Environmental > Aquatic > Freshwater > Lake > Sediment | place: USA: Wyoming | collected... | reverse complement strand
TTATCAAATCCCCATACCCCGCAATTAAAACGCCCTTTTTATCCCGATACGGTTTCTCCCGCACTTTCCCATTCATACCGGGGATTATTTTCTCAAGTGATTTTTTCCACTGCTTATTATCGACATGAACAATAAAGACATTCTCAAATTCCGACATCGCCCGGTAGAGCCAGCCCAGCTTTGTGTAGTTCGATATCAGATTCCGTGTGAATTCGTAATTACCGGGAGCTTCCCAGCCGATAATATAATCACCGTTTGGATTTTCAGTTCGGATGAAGGTTGACAGGCTCGCGCAAATTAAAGGACATCCATATTTCGTTTCATCGCGGAAGTGGCGGAATTGCAGGGGTTTCAGGTCAATGCAGACGGCGCAATTTGTGCCGGGATCAATGCCGATGAAGATTCGGGTCATGCCGTCACCTTCTTTCTGAATGTCCAGGGCTTGTGTCCCCTGGTATGACAATCGCGATGCGCAAATCCGACATTCTCCGGGTCGTTATTATCCGGGTTCCCGTCCTTGTGGTGCCGGATAAGATTTTCGGATCCCCCGCAATAAGGGCAGATCGCATCCGGCGGTATTGGGATATGCCGTTGTGCCCATTTCCAGGCGCGCCAGTGAAAGGTTCTCATTAACACCTCCAAAAATCTTCATCATTTAAAATCCCATAAGCCGTCGCCATACACAAAGGGACTTGAGAGTTACCGAGTCCTTTAAGTTCGTCCACCCTACCGGGATACCCTGCAACCACTCTACCCATCTCGGATTCAACACCATATAACGGTTCTGCGGGGTCATTATCCCACCAAGTGACTTTTCGAGATTGTGAATTACTCGTGGTAGAATCGACTTTTCCGGTGCAATCGCCAAGTTCCCCACGTCCTTGCCATCCCTCGCTGATGGTGTCGGATACATCGTCACCAGCCTTGCCAGATTCACGCTCCCATCCTTGCCCTGTCGATTCACCCGGCGCGGGGTGTTGTTCTTGGTCATTCGTATCGAATCCGCATCGCTCCATATCCCCGCCACGTCCGCATCCGAGGATGTCGGAGTGGGATAATTCTTTACCGCAACCTGACTCTCCAAAGTTGCTCCCCTTTTCACACCCTTGCCTGATATTCTTTCGCCCTTTTCGTTCAGTTTGTGCGCCCCTCGTTTCGATGTTGATGGTGTCGCCCGTGTTTTGCGCCTTTCCAATACTTGATCCTCTAACCCCACCGACTTTCCCCATTGATTCTTGATTTTCCCCTCTTTTGCATTTTTGCTTGTTTTGTTCATTGTCGCCATTGGCGTGACCCATAATCCACAGCCGATCTCTCCGATGCGGCGCTCCCAGCTCTCCCGCTGAAATAACTTTCCACCGGACATCATACCCGCTCGCGGATAAGGTGCTGAGAATTTCTCCAAAGTATTCGAAATTAAGGAGAGCTGGCACGTTCTCCAAGAGCAGGTATCGCGGTCTAACGATGCGAATGGTTTCGGCAAGCACCGGGAATCCGTTCCGTTTATCGTTGCTTCCTTTTCGCTGTCCGGCACAACTAAATGGTTGGCAAGGGAATCCACCCGTAATGATGTCAACTTGTCCCGTATAGATTGGAGCGACTCGTCTGTTAAATTCTCCGATGTCCATACAGTAGATGTCAAAAGGTTCTTTGAAAAAGCCATCTTGTTTTCTCCGTGCCAGAACTTCACAGCAATAAGGTTCAAAATCCACCGCGGCGACCGTGTGCCAATCGAGGAGTATTGAGCCGAGTAACCCGCCACCTATGCCGGAAAAGAGGGAGAGTTCTCTCATTTTTTACTCCTTACATTTTTCTTTCGGTAAACCCCCAGGCGTTTTTGCAGGATTTCTTCCAGGGTAAAAGGCTTGTAACCCGGCGTCTTTTTTCTATCGCGTTGTTGCCGGTTCGATTTCGTAATAGACCGCATTTCAGATCGGGTTATTCGTTTGGATTTTTCAGGCATCTTTTATCCCCAGCAACACCGGATTCGTTTGTGCTTCCGCTGTAGCGCTTGGCTTGTAGCTATCCAGCAAATCTCGGTCACTCATCTTGTTTCGCCTCCTCTCGCGGGATGTAGGCATCGCAAGCATGTTCATCAGTTGCGTAATCCTTTTCCCAAATCCAGCAATAGTTCTTCAGTCCGGGATTTACAAGATTATAATCATTGCACTCCCCGCACGTCGCGTTTCGCCAGTCGTTGTTGTTAGTCGCCATTGTCTTTCCCCTTAATTGCCTTAATAATAATATGAAAATATTCGCCACAATGTTTGCACTGGTGATTAACGCCAGCGTCCATGATGTTCTCCTTGCCACACCAAGGGCAGTCAAACGTCAGGCTGGATATGGCTTTTACGGGTTCATTTGCCATCTTCGTTCTCCTTCGGCGGATTAGCCATTATTCCTCGCTTCATAAAGTTGCTTCACTGCGTCACTTTCCGTATCTCCAAAACCAGCTATTGACTCTTGGAGGTCGGTAAAGTCCGCAAAGACAGCCATGAATTGATTGCCATCTTTGGAGATAAATATTGTGTCAATAATGTCAATCATCTTTGTTCTCCTTCGGCAGCCGTGGCGTGCCGTGTGTGTTAGTGGTCATGGTTGGGTAGCCTCGGTCAATTCTGTTTGTAAATATTCACCCAAAACATAATTTTGGTTATCGCCTTTAGGATACGGAAGTATCGGATACTTCAAACTATCCATCCATGCTTTTTTTAGATTTCTATTGCGCGTGCAAAATTTTACATACCTATGTTTCGCGGTTCTTATTTTCCTGAAATTGCCTTGTTCATCATTGGAATAATGCCTTGAGTGTTTGTTTCCCTCTGTATATTTATCCGTTCTTTTTTTTGTAATCCCCGTATAAAGAAAATTACAGGCTTGATAAATATATCCATGATGGTTCATGGCGGTATCCGAATAGGATACGACTATCCAATTTTCAAATCTTAAACGACGTAAACAAGCAGAAACAAAAGAACTTAGAGGCTCTTCTAAATCTTCCGTTCTGCATAGTCTGTTTAATTCATAAACATTAGCAGACCACTCTTTCCCGCAAATCCCATCACATAAATTGGGACTTGCAGGTTTTCCAAAAGTGCAGACTGCTTTTAATTCACCAGATATATCCCAACCCCACGCCTTAGATATTTGTGGCTTTCTACCTGAATAATGCTTTGGCATTAAAAATTCTAAAGCAGTTTTATGGTCTAAATATAAGATTTTTCCTTTCATTACCGCCTCCACTCGACCAGCTTTCCCGGTCGCACGTCAAGGTGGATCATAATTCACATCCATACTTTAACGGCTCGCCTGAAATGATCCATGTCGAATAATTTGCCTGGACAACTCTTGACATATCCTTCCTTGCCTATTTTTTTCATCATTTCGCCATGACCGTAGACATCGGCAACCGTTAGGTTATATTTTTTGAGTAGTCTTGCAATAAGGTTTATAGCTTCTGAATATTGAACATTGCCGGGGCTTTCAGTATCGAAATTTCCAATGAGGCAAACATTTATTGAGTTCTTGTTTGCGTGTTTGCAGCCGTTGGAAACTTGTTCAATCGGGACTAAAAACTCAACCTGGCTCCCTTTGTATTGTTTATTATGCCAGCTATTGTAAATCGGATATCCGTTCTGAATCACGAAATGATAGCCAGCGACTTTCCAGCCGTTGCCTTGCGGGCGCGGGTCACAGTGCCAATGGCGGATTACATCAGCTGAACCCCAATAAGAGAGGGAATGATGAATGATGATTGCGGTTATTTTTCGCATGGGGTCACGTCCTTTTTATCCGTTGGAGGGTAGATTTCGGCGTAAAATTTATAACCCCTTTTAATAAAATCCTCCTTTTGTTTTTCATCATGGAAATATTCTGGAGTAGCCGGACAACCATAGGATTCACCATCATTGAGAATGACCCATTTTTCGAGAGGGACTTCGCTTATCGGCTTCCACTCGCTCGCGGCGGGATGGCGGGATTTGGTAAGTCGCTTTATATAAGCTTTGATAAATTCCCATGACCACTGACTACAATTAGTAACTGAGATTTCTCGTTCGATGGTATTCAAAGCTTCCTCAATGGTCAATTTAGATTTATATTCCCTTCGATAATCCTCATAATTTTCACTCATTCTTTCGCCTCCGTTAATTCCCTTAGATTTCCCAGCAAACAATCCGCTTGCCATTTATTTATTATTGATTCAATCCGCTTTTCGTCTTTCTCAAGTTGAGTCTTTATTTTCTCCGGTGATAGTTGTAATCCGATATCTTTCGGTTTGTAAATGTCAATCGTGCTTCGAGCTATTCCATACAGAATTCTAAAATCATTACAAAAATCCTCCGGCACAACCCACCGTCGTTGCTTGCCAGTGCCGTGGCAGGCGGGGCATTTTCGTTCTCCTAAAGTCAATCCACAACCAGCACAAGTTGAAAATCCCGCATTTATTCCCTCATCACAATCCCTACATTCATCGCTTTCCCCCGTCCCCCCACACGCCCCGCACGGCTTGCAGAGCTCCGCTTCCAGCTCGGCGATACACTTATCCCTTTCTCGTATCTCGATTTGCAGACCGTCAATCTCGTGCGTCAAGTCCGGGCAATTTAAGCATGGTTCAAAGTCGTTCATAGCTTCTCCATCTCCTTATGCTTGTGATAGAAATATCCTGCGATGAACCCCAGCAGCACGCCGATGAATAACATCGCTACCGTCCAACTAGCTACCGTTACTTTGATTATGTCCATTATCCGTGTTCTCCTTGTTCATCCTGATAAGCTCTGATGCTGAGGCGAAATTTTCTCCCACATTCGGGGCAAAACCTATCCACATCCTCCGCGAACACTTCATCCTCAGAAATTTCATCATTCACCGGAAAAGTTACCCACTCTCCACAGGTGCAGAGATATTTGATTTCGTCTCTGACAAATTCATGCACTGTTTTTTGCTTCTTTTTCATTTCGATTCTCCTTGTATTGCGTTAATATTATTCTCAATCTCCCACTCCAAAATCCCCTCCACCACCGCTCCCCCGATCATCACCACGATGACCCATACTGCAAAGAAAACCCACGACCCTAGGCAGTACCAAGCCGCATCCCTATCGTTCGCTGTCGTGAGTGCCATCCATTGCAACGCGATGAACATACCGAACGTGGCAACACAGGCGCAACCGTAGATGGTTAGCAGAGTGCGGTTGATGGCGTGGAGGATGTTGAGGATTGTAGCGGTGGTCATGGGCGTTCCTTTGGTTTGAAATTGACTCCTTGATATTCGACAATTCCCAATCGCTTCTCGATTTCCGCCAATCACTTATTGATGCGTTCGATTTCAGCAAATAATTCAGTATAGGACTTCTCCCGCTCCGGTGTTGCATCGGTCGTAAACTCAGACGGGACTTTGGAGTAGTCGTTAAAGTCTAGCGGGTTTGTCATTTCATCTCTCCCTGCTCTTGCTGAGCGAGTTCCGCCTCGGCTAGAGCGATGTAAATATTAATCGCGTGAAAGTCCAGCATATCTTCCCTATCACAACAATGACCGTTCCATTTATACCGTAATCTTTCACCATCTTTGCGCATCAACTCCAGCGCCAGTTCCAACACTTCAACGCGGTGCTCTAGCCCTTCGATAATTCTTGGGATTTCAACATGAATTGAATCGCCAACCTTGAGATATTTATTGCCGTTACCGACCTGAAAATATCCAATTACATGTGACATAAATTCGAGAGCTTCCGCTTTCCATTGCGCCGTCCCCACATCGTTGAGTTCAAACTCGCGTGTCGTGCCGAGAGGGGCATCGTGCATGGGACAGTCAACATCAGGCTTATTCAAAAATAAAGGTTCGCCGCTCCAAGAATTCCACTCATATCGACATCCATCATTATCATCGAATAACGGACATAGATAACATTCATTATTCTCATCCACCGCCAGTTTAATCGTCGTTGCCATGTGTCACCGCCTTAGCTAATTCTTTCTTGCTAACCACTTTCGCCCCAGCTTCTACCGCCCTATAAACTGCCCGATGTGTTGTCAAGTCATAATGCGGATGTCGCGGATGATCCTGAAACCATTCAGGCTTGAGCTTGATTTTACGCGCAAATTTATGAAGCTCAGCAAGTGATGTATCGGATATAAGGTGGAAACCGTCAGTGAGAATCATGCGTCACCGCCTTAAAAATATCCCTCAAATTTCATCTCCACTCGACCGTGTATCTTGCAAGTTGCGTTCGGCTTATCCCATTTTCGATCACCCAAACCATTCTCCATCACGTGAATATTCTCATCCGGCGTGACAAAGCGTGAACAGATGGGGCATCGCCGGATAAACACGAGCTCACCATAAGAGACGTGGTTTGCGGGGGATTCATAGTCGCTCATGGCTTCGCCGCCTTTTTACACTCGGGGCATAAATGAATCGCATCGTCAATCGGCAAATACCAGCCATCTACTTTCGCCACAATCCAGCAATCAATTGAATCGAATACTGCTTTTGATTTAGCGGGACAAGTATCGCATTGAATGTAGTAATCGTTATTGTTGGTTAGTTCAAGGCTCACTTCTTCACCTTTCCCTTCCCCACCTTGTCCGGCTCTGGCAAATTCCACAACTCCTCGTCCCGCTTCCGCTCACAGCTCAAAATAAACTGATTGATTTCAACCTCCAATTGGCTTGACCGGAGTTCCGTTTCAGCCACCTTGAGATTCACGCGGTCGATCTTGATTATATAGCGGACGAAATGTTCACCGCCGATAAGTGCCATGACCATGAGCGCGATACAGAACGCCTTGAACAACATCTTGAGGTTGAATATCTGGCGCAGGATGTCGAGAAGGCAACCATGATTCGTGTAGACCGTCTCAACGTGTCCTGGATGCGGTGCGTGTTTTGTCATTAATCCCCCACCATCCTTCGATAAGCGTTATCCGCTTTTCGATCCTCCAGCTCTTCCCTAGCATCGAGTTCTTCCTCGCCCGGCTCATCCGGCGGGTCAAGCCAATCATCCTCATCGAAATGTTGCAGGGATAGTTTGCGGGCTGTATCGGTCATCGCGCCTCACGCTCCTTGATTTTGTCGGGGCGGTCAGTCTCGTAGCCAACCGCCCCGTTCCCCGGTTGTCGGATTACTTCTTGTCTCGTGGTTTTCGACCGGATGTTACCTGGCGCAATTGTTTCTCAAGCTCGGATCGTTCCGTTTTCAAATCATCAAGAATTTCCTGAGTGCCGGAAATATCCTGATTTACCTTTTTGAGCTTGTCGGAAAGCTCGTCGACTTTACTTGTATCAGTTGCCATGCCTGACTCCTTGTTTTTTAAATACCTTTTCAGGTTTAATAACGCGGTTAAGCTTCGTGGAAAGTGCATCGCAAATGGCTTTCTGGACAACCGGTATCGGCGTCCTGGTAGTGCCATTCTCGATGTATCTAAGTGTTGTCTTGTCGATACCGGCTTTTTCAGCTAGTTCGTCCATTGTCCAGTTCGCTTCTGTTCGGAGGAGGATAAGTTTCATGTTGGCTTTTTCTGAGTGTTTTGGGCTCATATTGTTCCTTAAAGAGCTTCAATTGTGATGGATATTGCAATGCCCTCTTTTCGATAAGGGGCTTTGATTTCATCCGGGACTTGATAGGATGTATGCTTTTTGGTCTTGGCTTTTGCCAGGAACGCGCCTTCTCCGATCAGATAACCTTCCGGTGAGACCCCATGATCCTGAATTGAAACTTTAAGCGGTTCCTTGATTTTCCTTTCCAGCTTATCAAATTCTTTCGCAAGGGGTTCCAGCTCAACCATCCGCGCAACATCCTCTTTAGAGAAAGTACCCAGGAACCCCATCTCGATCCCGGCGTTCTGAATTGGAGGGTGGCATACAACTCCCCGACACCAGCAGGAGGAGCAAAGCGAAAGGTCTTGACAAAAAGGCGGTTCTACCCCGGTCATTGCCCCGATCCATGCACTGTCGATGTTGTGCATGACCGTATTGGAAAATTCAGAAACCGCCTCATTGAAATATTTATGACCCTTAATTATCGAGCCGTAATGGATTTTGATTTCCCCGGATTCCCGGCAGAATTGGATGATGCCGCCATAATCACGCCCGGACATATACATGTAAGCGCACCATTGAGCGACCTGACCGCTCCACCAGTGTTTCATTTCGATAAGGCTTTCAATTGAATGGGTCTGATTGAATACCGATTCATTCACCGTCTTGACCTCAAACAGACCGCCGATTTCATCACCCGGAGGGCAAGCTATCAGGTCGATGCGCCCGCGGACAATATCGTTCCCCTCCTGATCCCGATAAACGAAAAGCTCCTGCTCATCTTTTGGAACGATAACGCCGGGTTTGAAACTTTTCGGAGCGATGATATTCCAGCCGGATTCTTTCAGAAGTTGAAAAGCCATGGTTTCCAGCCGGGCATAATGGTTGAGTTTCTTTTTGAGTTCATCGCCCAATGCAGGTTTGCGCGCTTTCTCAACCATATGATAATACAAAGCGCGCTGGCATTTCCACCAGGTTAATTCCGACGCGTAAAGGGCTTGCGGATTCGCCATTATTTCTTATCCTCCTTGTGGTATTTCCCGGCTACAACCGCATCATATTCCGCTGTGAATTGCTCCTCGTAATCGCAAGCACCGGATTTGAATGTCATTAACCATTCAATCAGGAATGAAGCCTTTTTCCCGGTAACACCTTGAACCGGAGCGTGAACCCATTTAACAATTTCCTCGGTATCGAATCCGACAATTTTTTCCCTGATTAATTTATCAAGGAGTTCCCATTGCTTTTCGGTCGGAGTACCTTTGGGCGGGGCACCCTTGTAATCATGCCCTGTAGATTCCTCTTTTTTGATACCGGCTGCATCAAGTTCATCCGGCGTGAAGTTCGCTATTCCTAAACCCATCAGGCACCGCGCCCGTGCGTTTGTTTCGGCTTTCTTTCTGACATCCTCTTCATCGACATTCAAGGCATGAGGAATTTTAGAATCCCGCATGAAAAAGGGATCGCGGGTTGAAGCGGATCCGATAGCCGTATATGCCCGGTGATTGTCGATATGGAAAACCGCAGCGATTTCACATTTAATAATGTAGTAATGCCTTTCAAGCGTCTGGTTATTCTCCTCATCATGCCAGTCTTTCCATTCCTTTGTGAAGGTCGGCTTGGAATAATCAATCCCATATATCTGGGAGATTTTCGCAACGCCGGAGGATTGGAGCCACCAGTTATCACCGAACCGGTGAAAGTCCTGTTTTTTCAAAGCCTGAATGCTTGCCCGGCGCAAAGCCTCAAGCCCTTTAGCCCGGAGCATCAGAGACTCATGCGCCGCCTGTGTCCCCAGAACAAGGTCATTATCACGTTTGACCTGGGTAAGCGCCTGGGAGGTTTCCTCAATTGTGCCTTCCAGAATTTCTTCTTTTTCATCTTTCGACATATTTTTCTCCTTGTATTTAATAAATTAAATCTAACCTAATCGGTTAAGATTGTCAAGCTATTTCTGATTCGATTTCGACCTGGATTTCCCCAGTCCCCACAATTTCCATGATGACCTGATAACCTTGTTCTCGTGCGAAGTCCATAATCCGCTTCTGTCTTTCGATAAACTCGAACCGCTCCTGATCCAGAAGTGAACCGTTACGAATCGCAATCATCTTTAAACCCTTGTTTAAAGCCATGCTGATACGCAGAGATGCTTCAAGGCGTTCACCGTCGGAACATTCATCAAATCGCTTACCGTCAAGCGTGATTCCATTCTCATCAAACGCCATGCCTTCAACCGGGATCGGGGAAGCCTTGATTGTCTGATTGATTTTATCGCGGGTAAGTGAAAGCGCGGCCTCCAGTGCTGTATGCCAGGATTCGATTTCCTTCATTTCGATTTCGGTCTTTTTGTAGGTCTGGTTGTCGCGGATTTTCGCATTTTGAGAATCGACATTATCGAGTTCGGCTTTGATGGATTCGAGATTCGGCTTTTCCTTGGGAAGCGATTCGGCTTCTTTAAGTAAATCCAATCGCCGTTCCTTGGTTGACTCTAATTCTCTCTGGAGATTTTCGATTTCACTTTCAAAACTTCTGATGTCCTTGTCGCATTCGATAACCGCTTTTTGCAGATAAGCGATATTGTCAAGGACTTTATGCGCTTCCTCATATCGTCCCATGATTTCAGTCCGGGATTTTTCATCTAACCCGGCGGTCGCATCGAATTTCGGAAGTACCGAAAGAGCTTTCTTTTTCGTGTCAAGGTCACGTCCAACATCCCGCCTTTTATCGTACAATCCCTTTTCTTCCATTTCCAGTTTAGCAATCTTGCCCTCAGGATCAACCAGTTCCCGCAATGCCTTGACCTGCTCTTCCGGTTTCATCAGTAGAAAATCCGTCGGGTCGAAACTGAGATTCGATACGATTTCATCCAGCATTTTTTGTGGACTCTGGAATACCGTTCCTAATTTGTCGGTAACTTTTACCGTTGGATTTTTCCCACGTTTCATTGACCGGGTGATATTGACAGTATCATCCTCATAGATAACCTCGGTCTTGTCCGCGCCTTTCTTCATCGCATCCTCGGACATAAAGGCGTTGCCCTGTAACGCCCATCGGATCGCATCGATAATCGCCGTCTTGCCAGCTCCGTTTCGACCCTCAAGCGTGAAGGACTTTCCCATCGGTTTGATTTCGATTTCCGAAAGGGATTTGAGGTTAATAACTTTTAATCGGTTCATCGCTTACCTCTTTAGATTGATTGATTAATCTCCTCGTATTTTCCATCGCCGATATTCAGGAACCCGCCGAACTTCTTTGCTATCCATCGGAGCATTTCAATAAGCGGTTCATAAATGACCGTTTCGAGTATGATGCAATCGCCAAGCGGTGAAGTCCCCCGGTCATACTCGATTTGCATCTGGCAACCGTCGGCATCACACCAGGACAGCCAGCGCAATTCAGTATCAAGGTATTGGCAGGAGACTTCCACAAATCGACCGGCGTTATTCTCCTCGATGCGAAGCCGGATATCTTTCGGACTCAATTTTGGATGAAGTATCAGGACGGCTTTATTATTCATGTTTAGACCTCTTATCGAATAATTTAGAAAGCCATATAAATGGGGTTAAAATAAAATCCGCCCAATCTTTTTCAATTGGGCAATTGAAGTGAATACAGGTTGACGGCTCATATTCCAGATCAACTGGACAGTGATTATAATAATTACATTGACTACACCTGAGTTCTTTAATTGTCATTAATCTCCCACCGCGGCAATCAGCCAGAACATGAGGTAAAGACCTATAAGCCAACCGAGGATCGTACCGATGAATTTAAATGTCTCTTTCATTCGTCCTCCTAATAATCAATCCGGTATCTGTGGGATAAGGCGGTATGCGCCGGGTCGCTGAGGTCGAATAATTTCACGACAGGTTTTCCAGCTTTGTTCAGATATCTAACTGGCAAAAGATTCCCGGTTCTCTTGACATCGAGAACCTTGACCGAATCAATGCCCTCGGCTTTCAATCGCTCATTCATAATTTTTCTGGTTAATTTTTCCATTCGATTCTCCTTGTTATTCCCGCTTGCCCGAACCCGGCGGGTGACTTTCGACGTGGAGCGCCCGGATATATGAAGTCAGCGTTACGTTAAAAGAATGGCGGGGCTTTCGCCCCGCCGGAGAAAAGCCTACTGGATTCTGAATATAGGGTCTTTGATTTCATAGACGCGCCCCCATTCGTCTATGAAGGTGGGGACACAACCATCATAACGAGGCATACTGCTTGCCCATGCGGTTAATGCTCCGATTGATTTAAACTCGTGATAATTATAAAGTCTCTGTTCGATTGGATTCCATACCCCGCCGATTATGGAACCCTTAACGGATAACTCCTCAATTTTCCTGATGTCTAAAAGATTCGCCATTTTGCTTTTCTCCGTCGCGTAACCCCGCCGGGTGATTGATTAATTACCTAAATATTCATCAAGAATGTATTGTCTCAATTTTTTGTAATCGCCTTTTGCGATTGATTCACGGTCGATGATATTGATATGACCCTCATGCCATCGCCCATTTTCGTGGTCGCTCAGCCGGAACTCGATTGTCCCGTCCGCATCCCCTTTCGCCTGGCAATCATCGGTAATAATCGAGGAGGAAAGTCTCAGGGAGAAGTAAGCGGATGCCCCATGCGTGCCGGTGATCGATGTCGTGACCTCGCCATCAAGGAGCGCCAGGAGTTCTTTTCGAATAACCTGATTGATGAGCCTTTCAAACTTTCCATCTGGGTATGTGATTGCTTGCTTTGTCATGACCTTTCCTTTATTACTATCGTAACTTTAACACAAAGTGGTAACCTTGTCAAGAGGTAATCTAGGGAATTTCTCAAGATTCCTTTTATCCGAACTATCGGAAAATCCTATCGAATGGGAAAATCCAAAGGTTCACTCTTGACAAAAGCCGGGGGAATGATTGATAATAGACTTATGGGCATCGGGAAAAAATTATATCCAAAAGTCAATTATCGCTTCAATAGAAGCGGTTCGCAAGATGCCCAAAGATTAGCTCCCGCAAGGGGGCTATTTCTATTTGTGTCGTGGGCGAAACAGGGGTGCGACCTTAAATAAGTCCCTGATTGCGACCGCCGGGCAATGACCGCCTTTAGTGTCATACCCTGTCATATCGCAGGCATACCACCACCAAGAGACTCCAGAGAGCAAACTGGAGGGATATAACGGGGTTGAGGGATAACCGTAGAATCGGAAAATGCCCAAAAAATTATTTTCCCCTTTCAGGGACGGCAAGCTGTTTTTAAAGACGCGGGCTTTGCCCCCACCATGTCCCCTATCATCAAAAACTAAATCAAGCGAAACTCTTAAATTCTTTTCTTCCTCCGGGAGTCTTAAAAAGGGGAGGGGGATTTTCGCCAAAATTTTTCCATTTTCAAAAACAAAAAGCGCGGTGCTGATTCACCGCGCCATTACAAGGAGGTTCTCAGGTCTCTAATTTAATCAGTGGCTACTTTCATTCCGAAAATCCAGAGCTCTTCATCGCCGTTATTAACCCAGCTCGCATACGCCTTTACCTTTCCGCTCGGGTAGAGGTTATGCCATGCGCTGAGTTCCCAGTCCCCCAACAGCCTTGCCATGTCCTTATCCATCTTATAAATAGAATGTCCCTCCAGTCCATACCCCGGTTGAAACTCATAATTAAAATCGCAATCGAATTGATATTTTTGTCCCTCCAGGATCAATGCCGTGAAGTCGATATAATCCAGGGGTTTCACACCGAAATGGTTTGGGCTACATCGAACACCCAACCCGGTATCATGGTCATCAATCCAGCCAGCGCCTGCAAAGGTATTCGATACACCGAACGGGTAATTGAACCGCGCCTGGTTGAATTGGTAGTGCGGAGTTTTAATATACCGATACCAAACGCGATCCGGGAATATTTTGAACATCGGCTTCCCGGTCGGATTCGATGCGATGATATCGGTCATAAAGTAATTCTGCCCGTCCATCGACAGGGCGTCCATGACCCCGGCTGATACCTTGAAGTCCGAGGATTTAATTACCGGCTCGTCCGCATAGGCACGCGCACCCCCGAAAAAAAGGAATATCCCCGCTATCATCACGAGACATAGACATAACCGGAAGTTGTCGAACCATTTTTTAATGCGGTCGATTTTGATTATCATTTTTCAATCTCCTTGAACGAATCGATACTTAATTTAGATTTAACAATATCCCCCGCCGTTGAGCCACCGTTGCCGTTCCTCTTGTCATTAACATTCTGATATGTTTTAAGCCCATTATAGACGCCTGCCAGAGTGCCAGCGAAAATGTAATATTCTCCGACATGTTCCATGTTATTCAAATAAAGTGAGTAGCCATAAACCAAAACGCCGCAAATGAGCGCTATCCAGATTGTTATTGCTTTTGTTGAACTCATATTAACCGCCTTATATTAAGCCTTTCGGCTTATTATCGGGGCTGGCTTAGACCTGCGGGTAGAGGGGGAGGTTTTTGTCGGTCTGATGAGCCAGCCTGTATCAATCAACCTGTGGAGGTGCAAAAACAGGGGCGATAGTCGGGAGGAGGAGAACCGAGCTACCGCCCGTTTTATTAAATACCTGCTGCCAAGCTTATTTATTAATATGCTTTTCAAGCGCTTCCTCGATACGCTTCAAACTGTCTTTCATCCATTGGTTATCCGCTTTGATGGTTGCGACATCGGTGCGTATCGGCTCGATTTTCTTTTCGATACAGGATTCCGCGACATCATTAATGCGCGCTTCAAGCCGGTTTGTCAAGGTGAATCCGAACGTGATTACCGCGATGAGCATCAGGATCATGCCGGAAGTGATTACATAGCCGGAGTTTCCGTTGAGTTTTTCTTTAAGTGCTTTCATTTTGTGCGTTAGTCTCCTTGATGGATGTCGATTAGATTTTATTTCATTAAAAGGTTTTTGTCAATTGATAAGCTGTTTGAATTTTTCAATATCCACCACTGGGATTTGCAAAGCCCCGCCTTTTAAATCTGAATTCTTATCTCCGATTTTATAAACCCCGATTCCGAACCTCTCAATATTTCTTATAGCTCCGGTTACCGCGCCGATTTGAGAGTGATACATTTCATTCATCACAATCGTTTGCGTCTCGAATTTACCGGTTTTTAAATCGGGATAGGATTCAAAATGCTTAACCAAAACATCGGCATCATCCGGCCTGTTATTTTTTTCCATATCGCGAGAGGTTTTTATTTTAGCACTTGCAAGCCAGGGGAATTTCGCTTTGAATTCTTCATCATACCAGAAGCGCCTTTCAACCTCATCGCCTTGAAGCTTTCTTTTTGAAAGGTCGCAACCCGCAAGAAAAATGTATTTGAATTTCTTTAAAAAGGCAAGGTGGAGTGAGGGCATCAGGACGGTTGAGCCATTGAATAAATTCCCTTGATATTGCGGTATCCAGGGATTTTGCCCGATCGTATCAGGGAGTTCGCACCGATCCATCCGCATTAGATTGACATGGTTTTCCCTTATGGAAATCCAAGGCGCGAGAACTATATTCGCCCCGGACGCTTTCGCGAGTTGCCAGTAATTGAATTCATAATTGCATTTACAAGTATTTTTTCGGTGGCAATGGGGACAAGTCCCATCCGCCCGATAGTCGAATATTTCCCCGGAGCGCGCACATCTATATCCTTCCGGGATTTTCTTATCAATACAGAGAAAGCAGGTTGGTTTCCATTTCCATTTTCCATGTAGATGGTCATAAGGGATTGGCGGCTCATAAGGCAGGATGATTGCTCCATTGAGCATGAAGGTATCGACTTTGGATAAGTCCAAGTCCTTGATTAATCGGAGAGATGAACCTGTCCCACAAATCACGCAGATTTCAGATTTATTTTTTTCAGATATATATTGTCCGAGTGATTTCAATGGGGAAATTTCCTGCTTGCCAGGTCGTGAATAATAATCGGTTGTACGGAGCAAAATGGTTCCTTGTGCGATTTAAGTTTAATCCAGATATAACCAAGCGGGATATTTCTCAGGTCGATTCCCTGATTCTTTCCCCACGAATTCCACATCATCCTGAAAGCCTTTTGTGTTGGGGTACGTCCTGAACCTGTCGCGGTTGGGATGACCTGGGCGCAAAAAGCATACCACGTTTCCAGAAGTTCCAGGTTCTTATGACTATCAACCCGCCAAATGAAAGTCCCGGATAGAACCGATTTCAGATTCCCGGCTTCATCAAAGCCATGACGGATCCCAAAATCGCCTTCAAAGTTTTCAAGGAACGGGAGTGCAATTCCGCATCGCTTGAATTCCAGATCGGTCACAATCGCATCCGAATCTACCCAACATAAAAGAATATCCTGCCCTCGATATTGTTTGTGTTTCTGAATGCAGAATAGAACTTTGCGTTTGACATTGGAGTCCCATGTCCCGGTATCACCCATCATGGCAAAATCGATCCGGTCTTTAGGAATCCCATTAGTCAGCATGGATTTCAAAAGTTCATCCTGCCATGCCTTATAAGACGGGGTACAACATGAAATATAGATTACCTTTTTAATCGCCAATTAACACAACTCCTTTACGACGCCCGGCGGTCGAAGTTCCTTTGCCTTGAAAGAAATATCTAATTCCATCATGCAGACCAACTCGATAATGACCGATTATATATTTGCGGAGTTCCGTATCGAGTACCCAACCATTGCCGGGATCGGTCATTGAAGGATTCCGGGCAATGACTGAATAAAATGCTTCCCTTAAAACTTCGGTCTTTAAAAAGAAATTCCCCCAACATTCCCGATGTTTTGTATAATTGAATCCGAGACCATCAACTTGTTCATTCCGCCAATTCGTAACCGCGTCCAATCCCCCAAGAGCTGTTAAACATTGCTCGATATATTTATGATGTCGGAGATCGTCAATATCCCAAACGGCGGTTAATGGTTCTTTAACTCGTTTCAGGAATTCATCTATTTTTTCGGCAAATAAGCGCGGCCATTTCCCTTCCCGGTAAAGATGGATGACGTTAATTCCCCGGTCACAATAGAATTCTCTTTGTCGTGTTTGATGAATTAAATAAATGGTATTCCCCGAATTTTGATAAGTTTGGTTCAAGGCATCGACAACCGCTCGCCGGGCATTCATCGGGTCATTCGAAAGGGACATATAAGCGATTGCGGGATTAGACATTATTCCTTGACTCCAAACTGGATATATTTTTCAGTTTTCGGGATATCTATTTCACTCCCGGTTGACAGTTTCAAAGGTTGCCAGCCGATGATATAATTCAGATAATAAACTTTCAATGGAGTTCTCCGATGGATCGCCTGAATCCCCTGAAAATATGCGGTATCGACTTGATGGGTATGCCCGGCAATCATAGGGACTGCATCTATGAATAATTGTCGTTTAGCAATCGGGGTCATAATTGAGACGGCTTTAATCGGATAAACTGAAATATCTTTACCCCAATATTCATCTTTTGGAAAGATTCCCCAATGGTAAATCATCGAACGTGCCATGATTAAATCTGGATTGTGGACTTCATCTATTCGTTGAATCAGTTGCGGAAGTTGTGGACAGGTACAAACATCGTCATCGTCAATCCATCCGACATATTTCCCGATTACTTTTTCCCTATTGGCAATCACAAGTTTTGAAATATATTTATGCCCGATTTCCTGATTATCCTCGATTATAAGATGCTGGATGTCCTTCATCCCGGCGATTGATTCCAGCATCCGGCGGAAAACGATCTTCCGTTTATTCATCATGTGCCGGGTTATTATTGTAAGGATGGGTTCAATCATTTCTTAATCCCCCAAAAATAAAGGTCGTGATGTTTCGATTCGATCTCAAATTTATATTTTGAAAAAACCTTATCAGGATTAAAGACTAATCGAAAATCCTGTTCGGTTAAGTTTTTATAATAGTTCTCCCAGCCGGGGATTGTATGAGTCGGGGAGTCCTCCGGGTGATTGATTGCTGTCCCATGAATTTTGCGATCGGTTGTTGCGCATGTAAAAAAGAAAAGACCGCCGGGTTTAAGCATCCTGATTATCGCGCAAAGCGTTCGGGGATAGAATCGGTCATGCTCAAACATTTCCGTTGAAAGAATCGTATCGAAAAATCCGTCCGGGCAATCCAATTCGTGAATAGGTTTGATTATATCGACATTGTTTCCGGGGCATACATCGACCCCGACATAATGGCAGTTCTCAAAAAATTGCCGATTGTTCCCAAGATGATATTTATTATCAATCTCCAGAGAACCGCAATCAAGGACGAATTTGTTTGAAAAGTAACCAGGGAAAGCCCGTTTTACTTTTTTGCAATAGTCGATCTGGGCTGGATGAGGCATTATTCCCTCGCTAACATTACAAATAACTTTCCATTTTTCAAAAGATTAACCAACCTGAACCCCTCGATGAAATCAAAATCGTATTCATCCCACAAGCTTAAATGCGCTTCACGGGGATTATCGTTCGGCGATTCATGCCATTGATCCTTGACAATCGGGGTCACGATAAGAAGGATTCCATTTTCGTTTAGATGATTCCGGGCATTGAGAATCATCTTCATTCCATCCGACTTTTCAAGATGCTCGATTATATCCCCCATGAAAATGCAATCATAAGTCTGGGAGGGTTTCGGATTCTGAAAATATTCAAGGGCATTTACCCCCCATAGAATCTGATTATAGAAGTAATCGTGAATCGGATTTTTGTAGTCGGGGTAAATTTCCAATCCGTCTATTCGATGTTGCCAGGTATCTTTTTTATGAAGTCCCCGCCCATCCGCGACATTTCCATCGAGATAACGCCGGAATGCGACTCCATAGAATCCATCGCCACAACCGACATCGAGAATTGAATGCGGTTTCTCGTGGGAGATTATCCAGATAACTTTACTGAATGTTTCATGGGATGACATCGGCATTAGAATTTACCTCATTTAATACCGCGTGAGGGTTATCATATGTTTGGGGTCTGCGTCAAGCGTATCGAAAGTCGCGCAATAAAGTCGAACCTTGTCCGGTTGCCTTTCATCGTCAATGAAGTTTGGCGTTGAAAGCCAGCGCATCCCGGTTCCATTATTATTTCCATCCTCAACCTTTTGCCAGTCTTTATTATCCGCTTCATACCAATCATCGGTTCCGATAGTCAAACAGGCGATATCGAATCGGGTAGACCCCTGTAATTGAGCAAGAGTCTGCCCTAACGATGGGTAAAGCGCATATAGAATCGTGACGCCCTTTTTTGTGACTGTAATCCCGCATTCAGGAAATATCCCAAGATTTTCAAGTTCGGTCTGGACATTGGTAATTGTTAAATGGGCATAATCGACTTCCATTATTACCGAGCTGAAAGTTATTATCCCATCTTGTTCTGCCCCGAAATGAAGTTCCCAGGCGGTCGAATTGAAATCCGATTTTCGGCGCCATCGTAGAAATAACTTGGCGGCATATTTCTCATTCCAATTGATATCATAAGTTCCGGCGCAATGGATTTCACGCGCAACAACCGAGGATTGCACTTGAAAAGGAACGGGGAGTCTTTTGACAATTTGATTAACCATTAAGACATCCTCCGTATTATGTAGAGTGAATAATATGGAGG
>Ga0315288_10003853_pt1 | contig 19107 bp, 19 predicted proteins | sample YL17G11_20_MG_FD_203454 | JGI IMG/M metagenome (GOLD analysis project Ga0315288, IMG submission 203454) | Sediment microbial communities from Yellowstone Lake, YNP, Wyoming, USA - YL17G11_20 | ecosystem: Environmental > Aquatic > Freshwater > Lake > Sediment | place: USA: Wyoming | collected... | reverse complement strand
ATGGGGTGTGTCCATATTTTCCGGGTATTAAGAAAATAGATAGGTATTTCTCAGTTCAAGCCAATACTTAACTGACCCCGGAATGCGCGCGTGTTTGATGAAGGAGTGGTCGATGATTGCCTATCACTCCCAAAGATATCAAGGAGGTGGGGGTTATTGTTAAGAATATCCATAACAAATCAAGGAGAGGGGATATCTGCCCCCTCCAATCGCGGGCGCTGCAATTGTCTCGAGCCAAGGGATCCATAAAAGAATGGTCTTAGCCAGCAGGAGCTGGATATGCGGGAAGAAAAAATAAGCAGCCAAAAAAGCAGCACCCATGATCAGGAAATCAAAAAGCCAGAAAAATCGACGTGGGATCATAACAAATACTCTTCAAAAAGAAGTATTAATCCATTTCGAGATTACGTAGACAGAATCGCCTAAGTTTAGCCCTAAGGATAGGGCAATCCGGCAGTTTTTCTGTAATTTTATCAACTGAAAAGTCTCCCGATAGTAAGAAACTCTTCTCCCATATTCCCTCTCCCGTTGAGGTTGGTTCATAGAATCTCCCGAACGGATAGGATTATCGGAATCTATCTGATTATATTGGGGGTACATCCGCAGAGAATTATCTTTGACAAAAAGCTTCAGGGTAAAAGGGGGATCTCTCATTTATGACGATTCTTAATGCTCAACGTAGTAGCACTAATCGTTCACGATCGAAAATCTCCTTTCCTAGCGTAATCGCCTCCAGTTGAAATGGGGCTATTTCATGGTTGATATGTTGAGGATTTACCCACTCATAAGAAAGGATTTCAAAACTGATAATACACTCACCAGAAATGAAACGGCAGTAATAAGCCAACCCCAAGTGAGGGGGGTGCGTGCTTGTAGAGACTAAATCCACCTGCTCGCTGATAAGCAAAGTTTTCACATCAATTCTTATCTTTAACTCTTCTTCCGCCTCTCGCTTAACTGTGTCCAGTGGGTTTTCGGCAGGCCGAACCCAGCCACCGGGTAACCCCCAAGGAAAATCAGTTCGAAAAGTATGTTCAACTAATAAGACCTGGCCGCCGTCGTTGAAAACCGCCCCTACGGCACCCACGCACTGTCGCGGAGCGAGCAGTCTAGCTACCAGTCTCATTCCCCAAAGCATAGGGCGGAAACTTCGCAACCAAATGGATAATTGCCGCTTAGAGAACATACCGGTCAGGACGGGAATCCCGCCTTCCAAAAATCACAAATGGACCAATAGTCATCTGGGGTGTCAATCCACCACAGACCCTCGCTTTCGCCCATGCAGTAACCGTAAACTCTCTCCCCGTGCGCTAAGAGTCTTGGAAATATATCAAAACCAAAGTCGGATGGGCGATCCACCGGGATATATTCCAAAACCTTGGGCTCAAGCACCAGTACCCCTGCACTGATCCAGTGGCTGGGAGCTTCGGCCAGTTTAGGTTTTTCAATAAACCGAGTTATTAGGCCATCGGGTTGTATTTCCACCGCGCTGTGAGGGGAGACGTCTTGCCTCCAGAACAAGGCCATTGTGGCTAAACCTCCCTGCTCGTGGTGAACGAGCGCGAGCTGGTCTAATTTACAGGTCGTCAGATTGTCTCCGTAAAGTACAAAAAAGGTCTTGTCGAAAAAAGCCCCAAGTTTCCTGACTGCTCCAGCTGTCCCGAGCAGCTGCGATTCATATGAATATTCGATGTGCACACCATAACCTGAGCCATCGCCAAAATAGGTTGTTATCGCTTCTGGGTGATGATGTAGGTTAATCGCAATTTCTCCTACACCGTAACGGGCCAATTGTCGAACGGTATGTTCAATCAACGGCCGGCCTCCGACCGGCAACATCGGCTTTGGAAGATTTTCAGTCAACTGACGAAGTCGCGTCCCCTGCCCCGCGGCCAGGAGCATGGATTTAAGGATTCGCATTTGGATATTGCGAGTCACTCAGATGCTGCCGGATTGCGCTACCATGACGGTAGACATCAACAATCGCGGCGCGGATCTTTCTGACTTCCGCCTTGCTCATATCGCAGAAAAGCGGTAGGACAATGGAACGCCTAGCCACCTCTTCTGTAACAGGCAGTCTGATTTCTCCAAGGGTGTTTTTGTAGTGATTCATTTGATGAACAGGCGGATCTAGAAACCGCCTCCCCCCCCGTTAAATTGTCAGCGGAGTAGGGAAGCTCCGATAAAGGATTTTCCTCCTGAAATTTGACCTTAAAGATCCACAAAACCCAACAGGCGATTGCGAACTTACGATTAATACTGACTATACCTTTGAATATCGCCCACCGCCCCCTCCAAAATCGATGTATCGCAGGAAGGTAGGTCTGTCCCACCTCCGCCAAGGGGCAACCGGAATGGTGTTGTCGTTATAATCAACTCAGTCTCCGGAAATCATTTCCTCCGCCAGCTATCATTTCTTCAATTTGTCTCCCCTCTTTTTTATACTTAACCCTCTTTTACCCATGTTATTTTGCGAACAAAGGCCGAAAGAAATCTACAGTATGACGCAATCCTTCCTCAAGAGACACCATTGGCTCCCATCCTAATTCTTGGCGCGTTTTACTCGCATCCAGAAAGCTGTTGCGCACCTCGCCAAGTTTAGCAGGTCCATGGACTTCTTGAAGGGGATAGTTTATAATCCTCTTGAGATCTCTGAAAATTTGATTCACAGATACGCCAATCCCCCACCCCAGATTATATACCCCACCATCCCCCTTAGTTAAAGCCAGCAGGTTGGCTCTGACTACATCGGAGACATAAACGAAGTCCCGCGTTTGCTCCCCATCGTCGTTGATTACGGCCTGGAGACCGCGTAGCATCTGCCCGATAAATATAGAAACAACACCTGCCTCCCCGAAAGGGTCCTGGCGAGGCCCATACACGTTAGGGTAACGGAGTATTGTGTACTCAAGACCGTAGTTCATAGCATAGACCGGGAGGTAGAGCTCGAAGCTTGCTTTGCTGGCCCCATAGGGGTCACGGGGCTGGATGGGATGTTTTTCATCGGCGGGCAGATATTTTAGCTCGCCGTAGACGCACCCGCCGGTGGAAGAATAGATCACCTTTCGAGCCCCAAACTTGCGACAACATTCCAGGAGGTTGATCCCTCCCCGCACATTAACGTCCGCATAGGTCATGGGGTCCTCCATCGAGGCCCTTACATTACCTCGGGCCGCCTGGTGATAGACCACTTCGAACCGCTCGGCTGCAAGGAGGTCGGGCAGAAGGGCATCCCGGATATCCATCTTCTGGAAAAAGGCCTTGGGGTGAACATTTTCCTTGTGGCCGGTAAATAGGTCATCGATTACCACAACCCTATGCCCGCCCTTAATCAGCGCATCCACAATGTGGGAGCCGATAAAACCGGCACCTCCGGTAACTAATATATTCATATCAACCCCCTATTCTCCAAAATTATTTTATTGGGGACCCCGCATTTTGAATAAAATGGGGATTGTCTTCAGCATGATTCTAAGGTCCATTACCACATTCCAATTATTAATATAAAGCAGATCATATCGAATACGCTCTTCAAATGTAACCCGATGACGCCCGCTGACCTGCCAAAGACCGGTAATTCCCGGTTTCACGCTCAATACTTTGGCCTTCACTTCCCCATACTTGTTCCATTCGATATCTCCGAGCATCCTGGGACCGACTATACTCATATCGCCTTTAAAAACATTAATAAACTGAGGCAGTTCATCAAGGCTCAGCCTGCGGAGAATTTTACCTATTTTCGTCACCCTTGGATCATTTTTAATCTTTAATGATCTCTTGTATTCGGCCAATAAATTATTGTCATTCTGCAATAATTGATGGGCATTTTCTACCATGGTTCGAAACTTCAAAGCCACGAATGCTTTCCCATATTGACCAATGAGTTGTCTTCGATAAAATATCGGCCCCGGAGAGGACAACTTAATCATGGCTGCGATCAAACCAAATAAAGGGGAAAGAACTAAAAGAGATATACTCGAAAAGAAGAAATCAAAAGTTCGTTTTATAATTTCCTTTTCCGCTGACCAATTTCCTTCGATAAAAAAGGCACTGGGAACTCCAGCAAAAAAATCATTCCTCCAAGCATAAGTGGAACTAACTTTTTTATCAAAAAAATACCCATTGATAATTCGTAACGTTGTCCCAGTTTGTTCACAAATTTTGAGGATCTCCGAGAAACTATCGATGTTCTGCTTGGTTAAGATCCAAATTGCTTGAGCAACGGGCCCATTATTGAGAATTTCCTTCAAATCTTTTAAAAACCCAAGTTGCAGCAAATTAGTAATGTTACTTTCATTATTTGTGTTCACATAACCAACAACTTTAAGTGACCTCTCGTTCTCCTCCGGCAAAATATCTTTAGCAAACATTGACACACTCATTCCATCGCCTATGAGAATCACCTGTTCCGTGAAATCTCCGCGTTTCCTTTTCCGATTCATTGAGATGCGGAAAATCATCCGAGAGAAAGTCATGAGACTGAACGAAAACAAGCTTAGGCCACTAACAAATAACCGGCTCATACCTAATTCTTTTATAAAGAACATCATCAGCGTCGATAAAGCAAAGCCGATAATAATAATCTTGGCCATTTTCCCGAAAATCGTTAAGTAAGACCATTCAATAAGCTTTTCATAGGCGCCTTCTATTTTCATCAAGCCAAACCATATGGGTATAAAAATAATTAAAATCCAGGCAAACGATCCCAGCGAAGGGATTTTGCCTTCCGGATAAGGTGATAAAAATATTTTTAAATAAGGAATCAACAGGTAAGAAATGCCAAAGGCAATGGATATACAGACCAAATCCAAGTAAGGGAAATATTTTTTGACAATTATTTCCGGAATCGTGTTTTTCATATCTTCCCCATCAAACTCCGCAAAAGGCGTTCATAGGCCGCTGATCAGTTGTCGATTCTGATTGCAAAAGCTGTCAACAAAAAACAGGGGGCAACAAAAAATAATAAAAACATAAATCTATATCTTAACACCCATACGTTGGCCACCAAGGATTCGGAACGCTAACTTATGCTAAAACGAATTTTGGAAATATTGCTGCAAAAAATTGATCGTATAAACCCAACACAATTTGTTTGGAGAATCGTTGTTCTACATAGGCTCGACCATTGAATCCAAGTTGTTTAGCCTCTCCTGGTGATCTGCGAAGATACTCAATGGCATCAACGAGTGACCGTGGATCCTCGGATGGTACAATTAGACCGCAGTCGGCTTCACGGATACGAACCGCAGTTTCACTGTTAGAGTTTATTGAGGCCACAATCGGGCGACCCGACGCCATGTAGGTTAATAACTTAGAGGGAATAACCGTATCTGTCAGACTAGCTTTCTGAATCATCAAAAGCACATCGGCTGCCGCCAACATGTACGGTAACATATGATTAGGCTGCAGTGGTAAAAATCGTAGCTTTGATAGCCCATAACTAATTGCAGAATCTTGCAGTCCTCTCCGCTCTTCACCTTCTCCTACCAACATCCACTTTATAGCAGGGGTAAAAGACTCCGTAAGCCTTGCAGCTTCGACAACGGTCTGAAGACCTTGCTTGAGTCCCATGTTTCCGGCGTGCAGTGCCAAGAAATTGGCATCAGTTAAATTGTTCTGCCGCCGGAAGTCATTATCTCGTGGAAGCGGTCGTATAGCTTCCACGTCTGCCCAATCGGGCACAAGATGAATTTTGTTTGGAGGAACTCCCCGTTCAATCAGCCTCTGTTTGAATGCGGAGCATAACACGCTAATCCCAGCAGCCTGACTGTAGTTGAAGTCTTCTATCCTCCTGGCCCAATATGCCAACCTTTTCCCCCCCTTCATAATTTTCAACGCCAAAGCTGCATCAGTTGCCAGATCCGTCAACTTCATCGCAAATGGAACACCACGCACACGACTTGCTAGCCAAGCAATAGTTGGTACAAATGGCGGTGGACTGGAGCAAAAGATACCATCAAACGGGCCAACCTGCGGGATTGCAAACAAGGCATTGAACGAGAAGCTGATATCGTGGAGTACCCGTTGGGCAAAGTTCCTAGGTTTCGATGGAACGAAGTGGATCACCCTCCGTATATCCACTCCGTTAATTCGCTCACGCTTGTATAGCAAACCTCGATATTTATCGTGGACACGCCACTGGGGGTAGTACGGGAAAGCCGTCATAACCGACACCTGATGCCCGCATTCAACCAAGTGCTCGCACAGCCCTGTCGTGAAAGGCGCTACGGATGTCTGCTCAGGTGCATAGTTGATGCCGATGACCAGCAAATGCATGACTCAACCTTCTATCGCTCAGTTAGCATCTTGCCCAAAGTAGTCCTGACTTGATCTTGGTTTCTATTTGCAAAGTACCAGTCAATCGTTCGGTGCAAGCCGTCCACAAACTTAACCTGAGGTTCCCAATCGAGCAGTTTCTTTGCCAATGAATTATCCGCTACCCGATTGAGCGGCCCTGTGGGCATGTCCGGAAGCAATTTGATCCCTGCTTTACGACCCGTGTACTGTAGTACTTCCCGCACGGCATCAATTACCCGAATCCGCTCCATCGTGCCTAGGTTGACTGCTGTGCCGTCATCAATCTTCTCCGCAGCCAAGATCGTACCCCGTACGATGTCATCAATATAAGTCCAGTTGCGTACCTGCATGCCATCGCCCCAAACCTCGAAGGGATTCTGACCGATGAATGCCTTTGCAATCATCGCAATTACTGCATGGTTTTCTACCCCGCGCGGCCCATAGGCTGTAAAGTAACGACAAGAAGCCGTTTTCATATCATACTCTTTGTGATATGCTTTCAAAGTCAACTCAGCCATCAGTTTTGCCCAACCGTACAGGTTGTCTGCGTCATAGGGCGGTTTGACCAGGTGTTCGGTGAGATAAATCTCTTCGTCAGGATTGCTTTGCAAGTAATTTGGATAGACGCACCCCGAAGAGGCAAACACCACCTTCTCCACACCCGCCTTGTGGGCTTCCCAGAATACCAGGCCATCGAGAAACAGGTTAGATGCTGGCCCGGCCTGGTGCAGATCCACGTAACCGCGGCCACCGTGGTCGGCCGCCAGGTGAAACACCACGCTCATCCCCTCGACCGCACGCCCGATGACGCCCACGTCCCGCAAATCAGCCTGAACGAACTCGACCCGTTCAACATCTACGTGAACCTGGATGTTCTCCAGTTTGCCGCTGCTGAGGTCGTCCACCACCCGCACCGCTGCGCCGCGCTCGACCAGCGCGTCGACGAGGTGAGAGCCGATAAAGGATGCACCGCCGGTTACCAGCACCCGAACGTTCTTCCAATCCATGATACCCTCCTTAGATTGAGTGTGAATGATGCTTCAATGCTTTGAATGCCACTTCCTAACGCCAGGGAGTCTGGCGCGCCTCCTCGAGCGCATAGGACGATTGAGCGTACTCGCGCTTCTTTAGATCAATCAGTAACGTAACCCAAAAAGGATGCAACACATTGAAAGCAAATCCTTGCCAACCGTCTAGGAAACCAAGACGGATGACGTAGGCAATGATGAAACGCAAAAACGAGCTGAATCCCAGCGGCAATTTGAAAAATATACGGTTCAGCAAAGCGCGAACCCTGCCTTCCTGTTTTTCTCCTTTCGCGAGCTTGGGAGCCGAGATCTCCCCGCCCGCGTCGAACACGCTTAAAGCCATCCGACTGGTATCGCGGTTTTGATTCTGTATCCACTGATACAAGGAGCGATGATCCTGGTGGAGCAGGTCGTGCTTCAAACGCCGGATGCTACCTTGCACCACCGCGTACTCACCGCCTCGCGTTGAGGTAACAAATCGACTCCCTTTTACTCGGAGCAACCGCAGCATCCATGGATACCAACCGCCATGTTTCAGCCATCGACCAAGAAATATATAGCGGCGTCTCATCTCAAAGCCGCCAACTTCGCCGGGTACATCTTGCAAGACCTGTTCGATTTCCTCTTTCAGTTCCGGAGTAACCTGCTCATCAGCATCTATATAGAGCACCCAGTCGTGACGATATGCCGGGTGTTCCAGCGCCCAGTTGCGTTGCCGCACATGGTTCACAAACTCGTTCTGGTAGACCTCCGCACCGAAGGAATGCGCTACTTCAACAGTCCGGTCCTGGCTGAATGAATCCACGACGATGATTTGATCCGACCAGCCCGCCACGCTGCGCAAAGCGCACGGCAGATTGACTTCTTCATTCAGGGTCAATATGAGTACCGCCAGATTCATGGGTTTTCCCCTCTCGTCCTGATTACTACTTGATGATGTTTACCACACACTTGTTCCCTAGCCATTGTCCCAACAAGGCATTTGCTACTTTGAGAAACGGCGGCACAGGGCGGGTACGAATTCTGCCGTCAGGCCAGAACGTGACCCGGGTGACGACAAACAATCTGTTCCAGATCATCTGGCGCGGCTGAAGATCGGCGATCCATCTTTCTACATCGCCGCGACGGAAGCGATACGTCCGCGCCCCGGACTGCTCTCGCAGACTGCTGTACCCAATCAGTGCCGCGATCTTGGTAAGCAAGGCATCGGCCGGCTCACAAAACATGATCGCTTTTCGTGCAATGCGGTACATTTCCTGGATCGGTTTGGCTGGTGAAGCCAGATGATGAAGCCCTTCGTGTGCATAAGCGATCTGTACTGTCGCTGATTGCAGAGGAAGGGTCTCCGCGTCACCCACAATACCCTCGAACTCCAGACCTAAACGTGTCGCCAATTCCCGTGCTTTTTGCAAACCCTGCAGGCTAATGTCAATTCCGATGACACGTCGCGCCCCCGTACGTGCAAAGTGCGCAAATTCAACGCCACGTCCACAGCAGATCGCAGCCACATACCCGTTCTGCCAGCCGGGTGGCAGGTGACTGTTCCCTTTCTTCAGAGTGTCCCAGTACGGATCGGCGAGCGCCTCATCCAGCCTGGCATCATCTTCCGGCAATGCCCCCTGCACAGAAATCGGTGCGTCGTTCGATTCACCGGAGTAGCAATAGAAATGGTCCCACCACCTGATTTCCTCCCCAAACACACTTGACGCCTCTTGACTCTCCTGCGGCTCCTTCTTCCGGGCACGCCAGAACGTGGCAAGCTGAGCATCGGGAAGGAGGACTGGGATGCCGGCGATGACCGGAAACACCCGGTGGCATCCTCGGCAGGTCAATTCTCCTTCAACGCCCTCGTGGTTCGAGTTGTTGGCCGCGTGCATATCCAAAGACGCGCCGCAGCTCGGGCAGGCTAACATGCTGATGAACCCGGGATTCAACGTTGACATTTTGCGTTTGACCACCTGCACTCGGGGCTGGCCTTGCCTTCCAGAATGTCGGTGTAGGCTTGGACCATCAACCCGGCAATCACTCGCATGTCGAAATGTTGGCGCGCGGAGCGATAGCCATTTCGTCCTTGGCGCCGTCTTACCTCAGGGTCGCCAAGTAGCCGTGCTAACCCTTCGGCAATAGCCACATCTTCCACAGGGACAACTATCCCTGCATCCTCATCTGCGATGGTGCGATTGACGCCCACATGTTCAGACACCAGGACGGGGATACCGGCAGCCATTGGCTCCACAGCAGCATTGCCGAAACATTCCCCCCCCAGGCTGAGAAGCGCCATGACATCGGCTGTTGCAAGTAGAGCAGCGCGGTCGTCAGCCCCGATATGTCCCAAGAATCGAACCTGCTTGTTCAGCCCCAGCTGATCAACGAGGGCGCGCAATCTCGCTTCGTCCCCATAGTCGCTGCCGGCTAACAAAACCACAGTATTGGGAAAATCTCCGACGATACGCCCAAACCCCCGGATCAAGTAATCAAGGGCTTTCGACCGATCGAGTCGCGCCAGACAGCCAACGACCAGGACATTCTCAGCGATTCGTAATCGCCTGCGAGCGAGATGGCTCGGCGGCAAGTGATCGAACTCGGCAAAGTCCAACCCGCTTGGCACCATAAAGCTTGGCGTCGTGAGTCCCAGATGGGCAGTCTGTTCTCTTTCGATTTCACTCACGTAGCGAATGGCTGAGGCGCAACGCAAGTTCCGCTCCTCGAACAGTTTGTAATAGACCCACTTCTTGATACGCTTACGGCGAAAGTTGTCCTCGTCAATCGCCCCATCGGTGGACACCACGTAAGGCACTCCAAAGCGGCGAGCAGCATGGCAGGCAACAATCCCTGCGTGGTTCCAGAACGACGCCACGTGCATCAGGTCAAACTCCCTTAGATGTTTCTGGCATGCTGCTGCAAGATTCCTAGAATATTTGAACTTGCGTGGCATCGGCGTGTGGAAGTAGAAAACGCGCACATCTCCTACGTCAACCGCCCGATTGACCGGTACACTGAGCCAGCCATCACCAGAACTATCGGTCGTATACACCGTTACGTCGTGGCCCATGGCAGCCAGCGCTCGACACAGCAGGCTGGTTCCTCGCACAACTCCCCCTGCAGACCAGGCCGGCTCATAGGCAGGAGTCACGTGAAGGATATTCAATCCCCGATTACTTGTCGAGTGAAGTGATCGATTCATCTCTCCAGTCGTCCCATCATATCACTGAGATTATCAGTCTTTGCGAGCCACAACCAAGAGGTAACGTCGCTGATCAAGACCCTCCACGTTTTCGTACGCTGCCATTCTGTGGCAGCCGACCTCCGATAGCAAACTGAGAAGCGGGAAGACCACTATGCGAGAGCGGGCACCAAATCTACCGTACATCTTGTGGATCCGCGCAAACATAGGAGTGGCCCAAGGTCTGACATCAGTACAACAGAACCCTTGGCCAATAAGCAGTGTTTGAAGTCTCTCCAAAGTGTAGCCCCTACGTACGTGCCCTTGACGCGCAAGGTCAGGCCGCTCAGCATCCAGCATTTCCCCTCTCACTATCGGGACTGACAATACCAACCATGCACCAGGCTTCATCACTCGGTAGAACTCGGCCAACGTTTCCACATCGTTCGGCACATGCTCTAAGGTTTCCAGACAAACTATCCCATCAAAACAGCCCGAAGGGAAACTCAGTCTAGCAATGTCACCCGACACAAAACTGGCCTGAAGACCCACCCCACCCCCCAGCTTTTGCCCCATTGCCGCGCGCTGATATTGAATCTCCACACCGACATAGATAGACCCTGCATGGCAAATAGTGGGACTCAAGAACCCTCTCGCGCAGCCTGCATCAAGCCATCTCTCTCCTAGCCGAGGACGCAATGTCTTTGAAACTTCCTGAAAAAGTGTCTTGGAAACAACATTCGGATAACCAAAGGCCGACAGATAGAGTCTGAACAGTAGACTTACAACACGCGGCATAGGCCGGCCAGTCACATACCCCATGTATGAAACCGGAAGGCGGCTGTATTCAGTACCAACTTTATGCATAAATACTTTGTCCCCTTCGTTGTGAACGATGAGGCGCTGTCGATCTCAACACACTGGCCTTATTCTTCCCGCACCGCCTCAAGCACGAAAACAGCCTGATCTGTGAATAGACTGGGCCAAAGCCGATACAGTATTGGGAAGCCATGGGCGGGGACAGCCTTGATGATTCTATAGCCCTGGAGTTCAGCCCACCAGCGGAAATCACGAAGGGTCCAGAAGTGAAGATGTTGGGCCGGGTGTTGCCCCCACTGAAGTGGGAATCGTCCGAACAGCAAACGGATGCGATGTGTATAGTACCCAACGTTCGGTATGGATACGATCATCGTCCTACGAAAATGTCCCCTAACTTTCGCCAACAGATCCTCGGGGTTCAGGATATGTTCGAGCACCTCAGTGATGGTGATATGGTCATACTCGCCGGCGATAGCAAACTCTGGGAGGCTGAGGTTGGCTAACCGTACATCGGTCAACCCTACGCCCCTGGCAAGTCGCAGAGCCTCCTCAGAAACATCAATGCCACTTGCCTTCACCCTGCGTTGGGTAACCAGGGTCGCGAGCAATGTCCCATCGCCGCAACCCAGATCGAGAACAGAAGCCCCCTCTTCGATCAAATCACAAATCACCTCGATTCGCGGGACTTGCCGCTTGATCCTGCCTTGGGATTGCCAGTACTCATCGTAGTCCAGCTTGGATAGCACAACCCGGTTATATCTGAAAACAGCTCTCGGCAGCCGAGCAACCTCACGAGCAATCGCTAACAGCATTTGCCTCATATAGTCCTGCTTTTTGCTCCAATGACTTGGCAGATCAAGTGTGCAATCTGGCGGGCGACAGCCGAAACCGGCGCACTCACGTCAATCACAAGTCCATTCGGCACCTGGGCCAGCAAATCTGTGAAAATGGCCTGCTGGCGCTCAATCTCGTTGACCGGCAACTCGGTCTTGCGATCATGAATGAGTTGTGGATCCCCATACAGGTATATTACTGCATCAGGCTTGGGAAGAAGACGCAGTATTGCGTTAAGCAACCACCTCGGCATCCGCGCGTAAAGAGGTTGAATAAAATAGTCGTAAAAATATCGCTCAACAATGATTAGCTCTCCCTGTCTCCTGGCCGCGAAGAGAAAGGCATAACCTAAAAGAAAGCCGACGGTATGGTAAGCCAGATGCGCTAACGCACGCCAGATCGGGAACGGTGTCAGGCGAGGGCCTTCTCTGTCCCCCTCATTTAGCGAGATATGGCCTATTCGCCACCTCCTGTGAATCCACTTGCGCAGATCACCGAGAATATGTGGAACGGTATTGAAGTTGAAAGCAAGCCGCCGCATTCGAGTAAACAGCTTTTCTATCAACGGCATCAATTCGTAGATGACTGTAGTCTTTCCACACCCGTCTGAGCCCAGCACCACGATGAAAACCCCCGCAGGATGACTGATCGGTTGATGGAGGTGTCCCCACGCCCAACGCCAGGCCTCCACCATCTGAGCCATCGGTGCCTGCGTAAAGGCACGCCAGGCCATTCCCCACTGCAGCACACGGCGTCGTGCTTCGATCTGATCCCACTTCCCCTGCATGGCCGCCTCAGCAAGAAAGTGCCCCAAATCACGTCCAAAAGCCGGTTCAAGGCAAGAGCGCAAGCCAGCAGCATCCTGTTGGATCAGAGATTGGATCCTGGCTCGATACTTTTGGCGAACACAACCAACGTGGAGCAAGTCCTTCAATAGCAGCACCGCTGCTTCATGACAGGGGCGCGGGGTGTAGAATGTCTTGTGGCTCATGCGCTCCCGTGTAATATCTTGCGCTGTGAGATAAGTAAATCCCTTCCAAGCAATCGTATAGAAAAGATCTACGTGTAGGATGAATCTACCTTCTCCGCCAGTGTGAGCAGGGTAAAAATAAAAGAACCACAGGGCGTACTTCCTCACATGTTTCACCAGATGCCATCCACGCTGTGCTGCTATCTCCGTCAGAATACTCTGGAACGCAAACCGGTCTTCCGCATTCACCAGGCAATCTAGGTCACTGCGAAATTCTTGTGGCAGTCCTTCGTAGTCGCGCAAAACGCAGTATTTAATTCCCTCGCGGTTCAAACTCTGGAAGAGCGCCACCAGGATATCAGCGATTTCAGAATCGTTATCTGGCAAAGAGTGATCCTTTGAAGGTCAACAGGTTTTCAGGCCAGGCGCCAACCCGCGGGGGTTCCTGTCCCAACAAGGCTCGCTTAAACGCTTGCGCTGACGCGGCGGCACCAAAGTTCAATTGGGCATTGCGAGCCTCTATCCGCTCGCGCTCTTCGCGCAAGAACTTGCTGACAGACAAGAGGTTTTGCCGCATGCTCTCTACCCACGCGTCCTCACGGAGGTAGAACTTGCCTGGGCCATAAACTAAGGGCAGATCTGCTGCCGATGGAGGGATAATCAACGCACAGAGCGAAGCCATTCCCTCCATGAAAACGAGAGGCATGTCTGCGGTAGACGAGACATCGCGGTAGGGTAATAGCAGGACATCGGTTTCCGCCATTGTTTTCCGGACTACTGCATCTACTTGCGGCGAATACTTGCTGTAATTCGCCTCGACGAAGGTGCCTGGAGGCAACGCTTTCAGGCGGCCGTAGAGCGCCTCTTCGGTTCTTGACACGCGTCCGGGTTCATACGTATAACCAATAAAGCGGCATTGATACTTCTTGGCGTCCTGCAGACGGTAGAAAAGCTCAGCAGCGTCTGCTGCCCCCTTGCCAGGATCAATCCGTCCTACGAAAGTTACGTGAAGGCGAGAGCGTACTGGCTTATCGACCACGCGCAGGAACCACTCATCGGGTACTGGAGGCAGTATCAAAAAAGGTCGCCGGGCCCAACGCTTTACTGATTTGTACAGGCGCGGCGAGATGGCAAACATAGCGCCATTGAGAGGCATGAACTGGAGATCTATAGTCAAGAGTAAGCGCTTCCACCTAGATCTCCGCCACATCGTAACAAAAGCATGAAATCTTATTCTATGCTGATAACGCGCGCGAAATGCCATAAAGGGGATACGCTCAGGCGGTGATAGGTAAATGGATACCACGTGGTCATAACCATCAAGCAGGGCTTTCGCAGCATCCGCATAGGCCTCGAAGTACCGCACACGGACTTTAGGCATCACTTCTTGAGTTTCGGTACGGCGCGCGTGAAACAGCACGTAATCTGCAGCATCAACATCCGCGTCTTGGGTTAATTCCCTTGCCAGTCGTCGAGTAATGGACTCGCTGCCGCCGATGTGGTTGTAATCGAACGCCTGTTGCAGACCGAAAAAAGCAATGCGCATCTTATCAGAACCTGTAGAGAAGACCCCGTCTTCGTAAATCATCACCCACCAGGGTCCTGACGTAATTCATGAGTATTAGTAGCAACACAAGACTAGAGGCACCAATTCGTCGCCTCACATGTAAACCCTCTCTGACCCGGTCCCAACACCGCGTCAGAGTCTTTGAACTTGAGTGGCGGCGTAAACTAGCTAACACTTGGGGAATGAACTCAGCCTTGCCTAATCGCGTGAGACGTAATATCAGGTCGGTATCCATGTGCATGACCAGGCTAGCATCGAGATAACCCACCTGTTCAACAAGGTGCTTCAGATAGAAAGAGCCAGGCTGCGAAAAGCAGGGTATGCCGCGAAGCGCGTTCTCAAAACTCAACGGTATCTGTTTGGGCACGCCCAAAACCACGCCATTTTCATCAATTCCTCTGGCAATACCCAGGTAGACGCTGGCATTAGGATTCTGCCTAAACCGCTCAACGATCAGTTCCACAGCATTGGGGTCCAGCAAGTCGTCGGAATTCAGCCACCCGACCAGGTACCCTGTGGCCGCCTTGAAACCGATGTTGATGGCATCGGTTTGCCCTTTGTCCTGCCCTTGGATGAGCTTGAAGCGACCTTTATATTTCTCAAAGATATCAACCGTCTTATCTATTGAGCCCCCATCCACAATGATGTACTCAACGTTCAGATACGTCTGATTGAGGACACTGAGTATGGTTGCCTCGATGAATTCACCCTGGTTCAGTGTGGGGGTTACAATGGTGACTTTCGGGTCATGCATAGCCGCCAGTGGCCTCGACTGTGTCACTGCGCCGACGGCTTCTGACATATCACGTATACCTCGTCTCTCATTCCTGGGAATATCGTTGACGTAATAATATCGGACACCCTATATGCGATCCTGTAAAGTACATTCCAACGCCCATCTCGGCCTATCAACAGTCTGCTACGGCATCCTCTTTCAATAACCCGAAATCTTATCGCTGTCATCATATAAATCATTTCTGCCACGCTATATTCGCGCCAATGTCCAGAGAATTCACCTGTATCGTCATCGCCAGGCGGATTGAACCACTCACTCAAGGGATGATAAATGGACCGTCCCATCAGGGTGAGAACGCGGTTCGCTAGGCTAACCACGTTCGGATTGGAGAGAAAGAATAATCCACCTGGTTTGAGAATCCTGGATATTTCTGCGAGGTAGTGTCGGGGAGAGCCAGGTAAATGCTCAATAACGTCAAAGCTCGTGACCACATCAAAAGTGTTGTCGTCGTATGGGTAATCATCAGCCTCCAGAGCGCAGACGTGTATTTTCAGGCTGGGGAATCGCGCTGCAAGTGTTTCTACCAGGCGATGCCCGCCTCCATCATCGTCAAGCCCATACACCTCGAAATCCAGTGCGCTCAACACAACAGGCAGGCTACCAGTCCCAACACCAACATCGAGCACTCGCAAAGCAGGCTTCTTTGTTGGAAGGTAGGGGGCAAGCATCTGAACTCTGTAAAGCACCTTGGCGATGGCGGCTTGTTCAAGGGAGCTGTCAAAGTATCGACGGGCTAGTCCTTCGCTGCTTACCTCGCGAATGTGTGCATAGTGTTCACGCACTACCCGGTCCACCAAGTCACGCAACTGCTGCCGCGGCATATTGGCCAAGTCCGCAGGCCGCCCTTCCCCGCTCAACCGTCTAATAAGACACCTCCACTATTGCACAGGCCTCCACCGAACCTACGTTCAGCCACCCAGAGGCCGATCTTAAACTCTATCATTACTGCATCATCCAGTACTGCCGTCCGATTTTCAACGCCCCCTTCGCAAGACTGGACACTTTGAACCTCGTATAAGCCCTAATGGCATCAGGATCCTTCAAATGCCCCGAGAGTCTTGGCAAAAGCATCATATCGTTATACCTATACCAATGAAACGGAATGCAGGTTGTAGCGCTCAAAAACCCCATCCCTCTGACAATTTCTGTACTCGTCCGGTTAAAAGAACCGCCGGGGTAGCAGAAATGATGAGGCTCATGCCCGATTTTGGACGACAGCATTCTTATCGACTCCTCTACGCTTTTCGCCACGGATTCCTTTGAGGCCAGCCCATGCTGAAAGTGATGATGCGAGTGGCTTTGGATATCCACATCGGGATCTTTCGCCAAAGCCTTTACGTCGTCCCAACTCATTGGTCCATACGTTTCCAAGCACTCCGGTGAGTTCTCGAAGCAAAACTCCGCTATGATCTGTGTGAGATCAAGCAACTCATCAAACTGATTAGACACTAGCTTGTACTCATTGACTATTCGGGCAAGTTGGGTGAATTGTTGCAGCCTTTCGCTAATACCATCTCCTTCTGCAGTCATTTTATGCCGGTTAACCGTGAATGACGTATTGGGCTTGAGATTCAACAACCAATACATGAGACGAGGATGCCACATGATGTTGCCGCTATTCACAAAATTCGTTGATAGGTAAATGGTAAAAGGAATGCCACGGCTTCTAAGAAAAGGGTATACGACAGTAGCATTATTCTTGTGGCCATCATCGAAAGTTAGAATGCACTGTGGTCTCTTCGACCGCCTCCTGCAGGATTCTGTGATTGTTGCGAACTCATAATCCTTTGAGAGTATATCCACATAGTACTGCAGTTCCTTCTTACTCAGCACAACCGTGCTCTGGCGCTGAACTTCATCTGGATAATATTCAATCACAGAATGAAAATACATAATCAAGTTCATCAACATGGCCAATTATCGTACTCCCAAACCATACATCGAATATATGCGCACCTCACTCGCGCACAAAATGCTTGTGGTCTTCCGTCCTGCCAGACTGCAAATCATATAGATTACCGATTACCAAGAAGAAATATACGGCCCACAACACAGAGAATATGAATCCTTCGATACCGTCCCTAAAGCCCTGCCGCCAGATGTAGGAAGAAAGGAAGCCCCGCAAAGGTTTCCAGATGAGTTTACCCACTGTGGCCCGTTCACCTTGTTCAAAGCGTCCAACAGCCTCGTGGTAAGTGTAGTAATAGAGCGTTTTGTAGCAATACTTAGCCGAAGTCGCATAGGCCAAGTGAATAAACGGCTTCTTCGCGTATGCTTGCAGAGGCATGCTGGTGAGGATTCGGTTATAACCAGAATGCAATGTGGCCTCTGCGTCACTTCGAGCAAGCTTTAGGTACTCTGCACGACGAAACAATCTATTACCCCATGCCACTGACCCACTGGTATATTCTAGCAGTCTACCCATGAAAAGGAACCGGAATCGAATATTGACCATGTTGACGTCGGAACGCCTGACATACCCCTGAAGTTCAGCTAATGACTCGGGGGTGGCACGTTCGTCTGCATCCAAGATGAGTACCCACTCACCCCTTGCTTGCTCTACGGCGAACCGTCGCGCCCGCTCAACAAAGGGTTCTGGCTTGTGCAGCGCCACACGTGCACCGAGTCCCTTGGCGATCTCTCGCGTTCCGTCTGTACTATACATATCGCAGACCACGACCTCGTCAGGAAAATCACCGGCACTTTTAATGCATGCAGCAATGTTGTGCTCCTCATTCCTGGTGTTTATAACGAGGGATACGGTTGGAGAGGTGCTCATGTTTGTGACCTCGCTCTCTTGACTTACCACTTTCAACTCAAATTCCTGATTCATCTTATCACATCCAAGAGAACGTAAGGCGAGGGGGAGCAGCAACTGTGTAGAAGATGGGTTCTTCAAGAGGTCGAAATTTCTCCCATGGGGAATAGAAACGATATCCATGCGCACGCAAGAGTTGACCTGCCTCCGTGGCTAGAAATGGCGAATGAAGCTCTAGGATCAGAGTCGGCGCGTTCCTGCTTGATAATAATCGTTGCGCTCCTCGAAGCACAGCTAGCTCGGATCCTTCAACGTCTACCTTGATCACATCCGGTGGCGGGCCATCGAACTCGTCCAAAGAAATAGTATCCACCATGTGCGACTCAGATGTTTCCTCATATTTCTGTTTAGGTGCAGAATCGAGTCCTTCGGCGGTACTCAAGTGGGACATTGAAGACTGCCAGTACATCTTCACCCTACTGTTGCGATCACTCACGGCCTTTGGAATAACCGTCGTGTTTTCAAGGTGGTTGATTTGGATATTTGACCTTAGCTTCTCAATGAAACGCGGACAAGGCTCAAACGCCACAACCCTACCCGTTGGGCCAGCAAGGCGTGCTCCGACAAGAGTGAACAAGCCAACGTTAGCCCCAATGTCGTAGTAAACCTGCCCACGGGATAAAACTTTGGCCAGGGCTTCTTGAAGAGGGAACTCCCAATATCCGCAAGCATAGTTGAAATTATTGTCCAGGTACATATGCATGTTAGCGGCGTGACCAAGAAGAATCCTCACTTTGGTTCCTGGACGGATTACCTTGTAGGGTTGGTGCATAATTCTCCACAAGGTCTGGTGCCGGGAAATCAGGTCAGATAAG
>Ga0315288_10003852_pt1 | contig 19107 bp, 16 predicted proteins | sample YL17G11_20_MG_FD_203454 | JGI IMG/M metagenome (GOLD analysis project Ga0315288, IMG submission 203454) | Sediment microbial communities from Yellowstone Lake, YNP, Wyoming, USA - YL17G11_20 | ecosystem: Environmental > Aquatic > Freshwater > Lake > Sediment | place: USA: Wyoming | collected... | reverse complement strand
AAGATCCCCGGCGGGCCGGTCTCGTGCGACGACAAACAGGTGGTTCTGCCCGACAAGAAGGACACCTACGGGAACATCGAAGGCTTGATGAACCATTTTAAGCTCATCATGGATGGCCACGGCATTCGCGTTCCGGCGGGCGAAGTCTATTTCTCGGTGGAGGCCGGCAACGGCGAGTTGGGTTTCTATGTAGTCAGCGCGCCCGACGAGAATTCGCACGACGGCTGCAACGGCCGGCCGTGGCGGGTGCGCTGCCGTCCGCCCTGTCTCAGCTTCGTGGCCGCCATGCCCGAGATGATCAAAGGCCTGATGGTGGCGGACGTCGTACCCACCTTCGGTTCGATCAACATGATCGGCGGAGAACTCGACCGGTAGGTATGATTGGTCTCCCCCGGTGGACAGGGGGACAAAAGGGGGGTATCGGGTCGTTTTTCCGCCGAGCAGGGTCTGTGACCCTGCCGGAATCGGATGATTGATGGGAAACACTTTCATTCAGCATGGACATTCCCGAGACATTAGTTCGCAAATCTGAAGAGATTTTCTTCAGCTTTCCTCCCGAGCGCCGCGAGTCCGCGCTGGTGCCGCTCATGTTCGAGGCGCAGCGCGAACTCGGCTGCATCACGCCCGACACCGAACGCTGGATCGCCGAAACGGTGGGCGTGAGCCTTGTCAAGGTGCGCGAGGTGCTGACGTTTTATTCCATGCTTCGCCGCGAGCGCGCCGGGAAGTATTTGATTCAGTTCTGCCACAACATCTCCTGCTGTCTGGCCGGCGCCGAGGATTTGCAGCGGCACGTCGAGAAAAAACTCGGCATCAAGAACGGCGAAACGACCGGTGACGGCCTGTTTACATTGCGTTACGTGGAGTGTCTCGGCGGCTGTTCGTGGGCGCCGATGATGCTCGTCAACGAAATGCAGTACTATCAGCTCACGCCCGAGAAGCTGGACCGGATCATCGAAGGATTCCGCAGCGGCCGGCCCGTTCCTCCCGATGAACCGACTCCGCTCTTGGGAAATGTAGGAGAGAAAATCGCCGTATGACCAGCTCAAACGGCACACGATTGCTCTCCCGCAATTTCGCTTTGCCCGGTCAGGCCAACCTTGACACGGCCCTGAAGCGCGGCGCGTACGAAATGCTCAAGCGCGCTCTCAAGATGAAGCCGGAAGAAGTCACCACCGTGGTCAAAGCCTCGGGTCTGCGCGGCCACGGCGGCGCGGGTTTTTCGGCCGGGATGAAGTGGGGTTTCGTGCCGAAGGATGTTTTCCCGCGCTATGTGTGCGTGAACGCCGACGAGTCCGAGCCCGGCACCTGCAAGGACCGGCTGATTCTCGAATACGATCCGCACCTGCTCATCGAAGGCGCGCTCATTTGCGCGTGGGCGGTTCAGGCCGAGCGCATCTACCTCTACATTCGCGGCGAGTATTTCTATCCCACCCGGATCGTGCAGCGCGCGATTGACGAAGCGCGGGCCAAGGGTTTTGTCGGCGAAAACATTCTGGGCAGCGGTTGGTCGTGCCACGTTCATCTCGGCACCGGAGCCGGGCAGTATATTTGCGGCGAGGAAACCGGCCTCATCGAATCGCTCGAGGGCAAGAAGGGCTGGCCGCGATTGAAGCCGCCGTTCTATCCCGCCGCCGTCGGTCTGTGGGGCAAGCCGACCATCGTGAATAATGTCGAGACGCTCGCTTTCGTGCCGCGCATTATCGAGATCGGCGCCGAGAAATTCCTCTCCTACGGCACTCCCAAAGCGGGCGGACCAACATTGTTTTCGCTCTCCGGTTCGGTGAACCGTCCCGGCGTGTACGAACTTCCCACCGGCGTGCCGCTGAAGACGCTCATCTACGACTGCGGCGGGGGAATCAAGGACGGACGCAGGCTCAAGGCGGTGATTCCCGGCGGATCGTCCTCGCACATTCTCACCGCCGAGGAATGCGAGAATCTGAAGATGGATTTCGAGTCGGTGACGGCGGCGGGCAGTATGCTCGGCAGCGCGGCGGTGATGGTGATTGACGAACCGGTTTCCATCCCGCGCCTCATGGTGTGGATGACGCGATTTTACGCGCACGAGAGCTGCGGCCAGTGCACGCCCTGCCGCGAAGGCACCGGCTGGCTGCTGCGGCTGGCCACGCGCATCCTCGAAGGCAGAGGCCGCCGCCGCGACCTCGATGATCTTTACGAGCTTGCCGAGAACATTGACGGTAAAACGATCTGCGCCCTCGGGCAGGCAGTCGCATGGCCGACCAAAAGCTACATCACGAAGTTCCGCCGGGAATTCGAAGCGCTGATTCAGGAATAGGTGCCGGCAGCTTTCCGCTTTCAGTTTTTCAGCTTTTTCTTTTCGCATGCCCCATCTTGAAATAGACGGCAAGCCCGTTGAAGTCCCGGCCGGTACGAATCTGATCGAAGCGGCCAAGCGGCTCAACATCGAGATCCCGCACTATTGCTATCATCCGGGACTGGCGGTGGTGGGCTCATGCCGCATGTGTCAGGTCGAAGTCGAACTCAACGGTCGCAAGAGTATAGTGGTCGGCTGCAACACCGCCGCCGCCGACGGCATGAAGGTCTTCAACAGCACCGAAGCGATTCACCGTATCCGCAGCGGCGTGCTCGAATTCTACTTGCAGCATCACCCGCTCGATTGTCCGATTTGCGATGACGCCGGCGAGTGCGACCTGCAGAATTACTACCTGCTTCACGGCCTGCACGACAGCCGCGTCGAGCTGGCCGAGAAACGCCACAAACACAAAGTGCATGACGTGGGGCCAACCGTGGTGCTCGACAGCGAACGCTGCGTGCTCTGTTCGCGCTGCGTGCGTTTCTGCCGGGAAATTGCGGGCGTGGACGAACTCGGCATCTTCGAGCACGGCGGCGATTCGGAACTGCTGAACGTACCCGACAAGCTCCTCGAAAATGACTACGCGGGCAACGTGGTGGATTTGTGTCCGGTGGGCGCGCTCACCGACAAGGATTTCCGTTTCAAGCGCCGCGTTTGGTATCTGAAACGCACGCCTTCGGTCTGCACCGGCTGCTCGCGCGGCTGCAGCATCTACATGGATTGGGAGACCAGCCGCAGCTACAAGAATCCGCAGCGCCGCATTCAGAGATTGAAACCGCGCTACAACCGCGATGTGAACGAGTGGTGGATTTGCGACCGCGGCCGCTACAGCTACCATGCGGTGGATGCCGGGAACCGTCTCACCGCTCCGCGAACCAAATCCGAGGGTGAAAGCGCGACCACCGTGGATGCTGTTCTCGACCGCGCCGCGAGCAAGATCAAAGCCGCGCTATCAAAACACGGGCCCAAGTCGGTGGCCGTCATCGCTTCCGCCGCGTCATCGAACGAGGATCTCTTCCTGCTCAAACGTCTTTTTGCCGACGAGCTCAAGGTGCACAGCCTCGACGTCACTTTGAGCGGCGAGCCCAAAGGCAAGGAAGATGAGATTCTGATGAAGGCTGATCTCACAGCCAACCGGCGCGGCGCGGTGGAGATCGCGGTTCAACCCTGGGGCGGCGGCGGCGTGGCCGGCGATGACATCCTGGCCGGCGCGCTCGACGGCGATTATGAAGTGCTCATCGTGGTTCAGCACGATCTGACGCGCATCCTGTCCCAGAAAGAGCGCAACCGGCTCGGCCAGAATTGCGAGTACATTCTCTATCTCGGCACACACGAAAACGGCATGTGCCATCTGGCCGATGACGTGATTCCCATCGCCATGTGGGCCGAGCGCGAGGCCACTGGCACCAATTTTCAGGGCCGCGTGCAACGAACGTGGCGGCCGTTTGAGCCCCGCGGAGAAGTGCTCTGCGAATGGCGCGTCTGGCAGGAACTCGGCAAGCGTTTGGGACACGCCCTCCCCGCAGAATCCGTGGCGGACGTTTTCGATTCCATCGGCGCGGCCATCGCCTCATTCAAGGGCCTCACTTGGGAGGGGATTCCCCCGACCGGGATCATGCTCACCGGAGTCAGCGAGCCGCCCTATCGCAAAGTGCAATCGTCGCGTCCCTTGCCTGCGTACTGATGCGCGAAGCTGGAACACTGTGAATGTGGATTGACATCGTAATCCTCCTCGCCAAGATCGCGGTGGTCTTCGCCGGCATCATGACCGGTGCGTTCGTGCTCACCTGGGCCGAGCGCAAGCAGAGCGCGCTCATGGCCGACCGGATCGGTGCCAATCGCTGCGCGATTCTCGGCATCAAGCTCTGGGGTCTCATCAACTCGCTGGCTGACGCGCTCAAGCTGATCTTCAAGGAGGACTTTCTGCCTCCCAAAGGGCTGCGCGTGTTGCATGCCATCGCGCCCATCTTCGCCATGTTTCCGGTGTTCGTGACCTTTGCGGTCCTGCCTTTCGGCCCGCCCATTTCGCTGGCGGGAAAAGAGATTCCGCTGCAGATTCTCACGCTCGATATCGGCCTGCTCTACATTCTCGCCTTCGGCGGCATGGCGGTTTACGGAGTGATGCTGGCCGGTTGGGCCTCCAACAACAAGTACTCTCTGCTCGGCGGCATGCGCGGTTCGGCGCAGATGATTTCCTACGAGATCATCATCGGTCTCTCGCTCATCGGGCCGGTGCTCGTGTTCGGCACGCTCGATCCCGGCCGCATGGTCGTGGCCCAAAACGATCTGCTCTGGGGCTGGATCCCGAAGTGGGGGATCGTCGTTCAACCCTTGGCCTTCCTGCTTTTTCTGCCTGCCGCCATGGCCGAAACCAAGCGCGCGCCCTTTGATCTGCCCGAAGGAGAATCGGAAATCATCGGCTTCTCCCTCGAGTATTCGGGCATGCGCTGGGGCATGTTTTTCCTCGGCGAGTTCGCGGAAATTGTCGTGCTGGCGGCGGTGATGGCCACCGTTTTCTTCGGCGGCTATCAGCTTCCCTATCTGTTCAGCGGAGCGGAGGCGGCTTCGCTGCCCGGTTTCCATTTTCCATGGGGCGGCTATCTGCCTCTGGGAGAATGGTGGATCGTCGCGCTGCGCGTTGCATCCTTCGGGCTCAAGGTTCTTTTCCTCATGTGGCTGCAGATGCAAATCCGCTGGACCTATCCGCGTTTGCGCTATGACCAGCTCATGCGCGTGTCGTGGCGGGAGATGATGCCGCTCGCACTCGCCAACATCGCCGTGACCGGCATCGTGATCATGCTCGTGTCCTGATGAGTTCGTCAGCAACGTTATCATGATAGACGTCAAACCCGTACGCAACGTTGAGCTAAGTCTCTGGCAAAAGACCTATTATCCCGAATTGCTCAAGGGATTGCGGGTCACGACCCAGCATTTCTTCCGAAATCTGGGCCGCCACATCGGCCGCGCGCTGGGGATGAAGACCGAGGCGCCGATGGTGACGATTCTCTATCCCGAAGAACGACGTCCCATTTCGCCGCGCTGGCGCGGGCTGCACCGCTTGATGCTCAGGCCCGACGGCTCGCCGCGCTGCGTGGCCTGCATGATGTGCGAGACTGCCTGCCCCGACAAGTGCATTTACATCACCGCCGGCGAATCGCCCGATGGTCGCGTCGAAAAATATCCGCTGGCGTTCGAAATTGATCTTCTGCGCTGCTGCTTCTGCGGCTTGTGCGTGGAAGCCTGTCCCGAGGATGCCGTCCGCATGGACACGGCTTATCTGGAACTCGCCGGCTACTCGCGCGAAGAGTTTTATCTCGACCGCGAGTTCCTGCTCCGTCGCGGCGAGCTGACCACACACCCGCAATATCCCGGCGAACTCGACGGCGCGACCGTGCACCGCGTGGACCTCATAAAGCTGGCCAAGGGACACTGACCGGTTTTCTATCGAGAGGTGTCTGCTCACAACCGGCCGCGCGGAAGCCTCCGTGCGGCTCTCGCTTGAAAGAAACGACCCGATTCCATCTCCCCCCCCGCTCTCGGCGGGACAAAAGGAGGGTCTCCTTGTCGTTGTCATTCTGGACACCGCGCGCTCGTTGTGTCTTGTGCGCGGGCGTCCAGAATCCCTCTCATCATTAGCGAGGGATTCCGTTCGAAGACGAACGGAATGACACACTCGCATTTACTTAGAAGAGCGGAAAAACCACGCTTGACATTCTTTGCATCCAATCGCATCTGCGCTCTCTTCCACATCCGCTATCCGATCATTCAGGCGGGAATGGTCTGGGTGTCGGGATGGAAATTGTGCGCGGCGATCTCCAAAGCGGGAGGGCTGGGTCTCATCGGAGCGGGTTCGATGAAGCCCGATCTGCTGCGCGAGCACATCGCAAAATGCCGCGACGCGTTGAGCGATAGCTCTCCCTTCGGCGTGAATATCCCTTTGCAGAGGAAAGATGCTGCTGACTTGGTGCAGGTCTGCATTGAAGAGCGCGCAAAAATTGTCTTCACCTCGGCAGGCAATCCGGCTCTGTTCACGCCGAAGCTGAAAAAAGCGGGAGTAATCGTAGCGCACGTGGTTCCGACGGCGAAACTCGCCCGGAAAGCCGAAGAGCGCGGCGTGGACGCAGTCGCCTGCGAAGGCACGGAAGCCGGCGGCCACGACGGCGTGGACGAAATTCCGACGTTCGTTTTGATTCCGCAGGTGCGCGACGCAATCTCGCTGCCGCTCATCGCCGCCGGAGGAATCGCCGACGGACGCGGCATGGCGGCGGCGCTCGCGCTCGGTGCGGAAGGAGTGCAGATCGGCACGCGCTTCGCCGCTACCGTGGAATCCTCGGCCGCGGATCGCTACAAACAAGCGGTGATTGAAGCGGGCGAGGCGGACACGGTGCTCTCGCTGAAAAGCATCGGCCCGGTGCGCATGATCCGGAATCCGTTCGCGCAGCGCTGCGAGGCGAAAAACGCGAACGCCAAGGCATCTTTGAAGGCGATTGGGAAGAAGGACAGTTGGAAGCGGGAATGGGCGCGGGTTTGATTCGCGAAATCCTGCCGGCCGCAGTCGTAATCGAGAAACTCGTGCGTGAGTGCGAGAATACTCTCACCCGGCTCGGCGCGGCGGTTCCCGCACCACTGAAGCAATGAGGCGGACATGAAACACGAAATGCTGGGCGGAAAAATCCATGCGGCGCGCGTCACTCAGGTCAATCTTGACTATGAGGGCTCGTGCGCCGTGGACCTTGACCTGCTCGAAGCGGCGGGAATCCTGCCCTACGAGCGGGTGCACATCTACAATGTCACCACCGGCGCGCGTCTCGATACCTATGCGATTCCGGCGCGGCGCGGATCGGGAACCGTCGGCTTGAACGGCGCGGCCGCGCGGCTGGCTGAAAAGGGCGATCAAGTCATCATTGTCAGCTTTGTGCAGATTGACGATCAGGACTTTGCGTCGCATCGCCCTACCGTGGTGGTGGTGGACGACAAAAACCGCGCCGTGAAAACGCTGCGCCACAACCTTCGGAGAAAACCGTGAAAATCATCGCTGCCACCGGCGCCGTCAAAGGCGCACCCGGCGCGCTCGCCGTGTTCCTCTTCGATGATGAAGTGAAAGGGCCGCGCCTGCCCGCGCTCAATCGGGCCACCGTCAAGGAAATCGTCAAGCTCGTCGCCGCCTCCAAGTTCAGCGGCAAGAAAGATGAAATGGTCCGCCATTATGCGGATCGCGCGCTGGCGCCGGTGCTCATTCTGCACGGGCTGGGAGCGCGCCGCGATTTTCAGTGGAAGACTCTGCGGCTGGCGGCGGGAGCGGTCGCGCGCGAAGCCCGCGCGCGCGGCGCCAAGAGTCTCGCTCTGGTCAGCGAGGACCGTTTGGCCGCCGATCTCTCCGCCGAGAACGTGACGCGCGCGTTAGTGGACGGCCTGGTGCTCGGCGACTGGAAGTTCGAACAGTATCGCACCAAGCCGGATGAGGACAAGAAGGAGCTGAAGAGCGTCGTCATCTACTTTTCGGATGCGGCACGCAAGCGAATTGGCGGTCGCGTGCTGCACCGCGTGCAGACGGCCGCGGAGTGCACCAATCTCGCGCGCGAGTGGGGCACGCATCCGGCCAACGTGGTCACCACCGGGTTCCTCGCTTCCGAGGCGAAGAAACTTACGCGGCGCGGCCTGAAGGTGACGGTGCTCGAAAGAGCGCAGATGCAGCGGCTGGGCATGAATCTGTTGCTGGCGGTTTCCAAGGGCAGCGCCATGCCGCCCAAACTCATTCTCATGGATTGGAATCCGCGCGGCGCGCGCAAGACGTTTGCGTTCGTGGGCAAGGGGCTGGTGTTCGATTCCGGCGGTCTCAACATCAAGACCGCTTCGATGGAGGAGATGAAGTCCGACATGTGCGGTGCGGCGGCGGTGCTGGCCGCCATGAACGGCGTCGCGGAATTGAAGCCGAACGTGCGCGTGATCGGCGTGATCGGCGCGGTGGAGAACGCCATCGGCCCCAATGCCTATCGCCCGTCGGACATTTACAAAGCCTACAACGGCAAGACCGTCGAGATCGGCAACACCGACGCCGAGGGACGCTTGGTTCTGGCCGATGCGCTGGCCTACACGGTCGCCAAATATAAACCTTCCGCCATCGTGGATTTGGCCACGCTCACCGGCGCGGCGGTAGTGGCGCTCGGCTATCATGCCGACGCCGTGTTTTCCAACAGCGAACGGTTTTTGCGCGAAGTCATGCAGGCAGCCGAGCGCGTGGACGAGCGTGTGTGGCACATGCCGCTCTTCGAGGAATACAGCGAGGAAGTGAAGGGCGAGACGGCCGATTTGCGCAACAGCGTCGGGCATCGCTGGGGCGGGGCCTGCACGGCGGCGGCCTTTCTCAAGGAGTTTGTGGGCGGCACGCCGTGGGTGCACATAGACATTGCGCCCAGCGCTTTTCCCGCCGTCGTTTCCACGATTCAGCCCAAAGCCACCGCCGCCGGCTCCGGCGTGCGCACGCTGCTGGAACTGATTTCTTCCAAGTAGGGACACAGCCTGCTGTGTCCGTTTTTGTGATCCGTGATTTTTCACATGAGGAGAACGAACATGCCAGCGACCAAGAAAGCCCCGGCGAAGAAGCCCGCCAAGAAGAGTCCCGCCAAGAAAGCGGAAAAAGGCTCCAAGCGCTGCGGGAAGTGCTGACTGCGTAGCATCGCAGGGGCACAGCCTGCTGTGTCCATCTTTCGCCGTGGCGGGTTGCTTGCCCGCCGCGGCGAGCAAGCACCGACAGGTGCGCCGAGCCGGGTTAAGTCTTCGCAACCCGGCCGGAATCGGGGGGTAGTGCCGCACGGCAGTGCGCTCTGAATAGAAGACCCCCCTTGATCCCGCCGCAATCCATCGGGGATCAACCACTTGAACACGTGAACAAAATAGCGCCCAACTTCGCTGAGATTTCGTATTATGTTATCCGCAAAGTGCGGCAATCGCGTGCGGAAAATAAGTCATTATTCTTCAATTCCAGCGTTCTTATGAGACGGCCGGCCGGGTGTAGTTTGGTTTCTTTTTCGGCGGTGAATCGGTGCTCTTCTTCAGAAGAAGAGAGAAGAAAGAAGAGTTGTTCTCAATCTTCTTTCTGAAAAAGAAGAGAAGAAGAAAAGGAATCTTCTCATTCTTCTGATTCTTCTTCTCACTCGCGCGATATGAATCCCTGACCTCTTTGCCATGAAACCACTGATTCTCACCCTGCTGATTCTCGCGAGCCTCTATGCGTTCGCTGCGCCCATCCGGAAGCGGCTTCGTTTAGTGGCAAAGGGGCGGCCGGGTATCAAGCTCGACCGCATGGGAGAGCGATGGCTTCGTTTTCTCAGCGAAGTGTTGTTCCAAGGGAAAATAATCAAGGAACGTCCCTTCGCCGGTGTGATGCACGCGCTCGTCTTCTGGGGATTCCTGTTCTTTCTTGTCGAAACGATTCATCATTTCTCGACGGGCTATGGCTGGCATCCGTTAGGTGAGGGCGGCTTTCATCGTGCCTACGGGGGCGGGGTCGCGGTGTTTGCCGCTCTGGTCATCATCGGCATCACCTCCTTGGCTTTCCGGCGGTTTGTGCTGCGGCCGGATTCTCTGGGCAAGCTCTCGTGGAGTTCGGGGGTCGTGGCCGTCTTCATAGAAATCCTGATGCTCACCTATCTGCTGAGCTACTTCCGCCTTCTGCACGATCCTTTGGCTCAGCAACTCAACTGGTGGATTCATTCGGCGACCATCCTCGCCTTTCTCGTTTTGATTCCGCACAGCAAGCATCTCCATCTCGTTCTCAGTCCCCTGACGACGTTCTTGAAAGACTTCGAGCTGGCGCGGATTCATCCGCTGGATTTCGAGAAAGAGGAGATGGGTGTTGAGAAGCTCGCGGATTTCAGCGCGCACACCATTCTGGGCGCTTTCACCTGCGTGGAATGCGGCCGCTGCTACGACCATTGCCCCGTCCGTCAAACCGGCAAGCTGCTCGATCCGAAACAGCTCATGCTCGATTTGCGGGCTGGTTTCCTCGCTGATTTTGAACAAGGGGCCGTGGGCCCGGTCATCAAAGAAGAGATTTTGTGGCAGTGCACCACCTGCGGCGCGTGCACCTATCAGTGCCCGGTGGGAATAGATCAGGTGGTTCCGATTCTCGAAATGCGCCGCGGGCAGGTCTCCGCCGGCGAGTTTCCCGCCACCATGCGGCCGCTCTTCGACAATCTCGAGAAATCCGGCAACCCGTGGAAGTATCCCGCCGAGCAGGCGGAGACGTTCATCGAAGAGAACCGGCTGCCGCTCTTCCACGGCCACGACGTGCTCTTCTGGCTGGGCTGCATGGGCCGCTACGATTTCTACTATCAGAAAGTGACGCTGGCGATGGCGCGGATTCTGAACACGGCCGGTGTGCGCTGGGGGATTTTGAAAAACGAGAAATGCACCGGCGATGCCGCCCGCCGCGCGGGAAATGAACTGGTTTTCCAGACGCTGGCCGAGCACAACATCGCGCTCTTAAACGCCGCCGCGCCGCCGCTCATTCTGACGACCTGTCCACACTGCCTGCGCACGCTTCAGGAGTACCGCGATCTGGGACTGAATCCGCAGATTCCCATCATTCATCACTCGGAATACATCGCCGGACTCTTGCAGAGCGGCCGCTTGAAGCCCTCGGGAATCGCGGCGAACGGAGTGGTCTATCACGATGCCTGCTACCTCAGCCGCTACATCGGCGCGAGCCACGTGAATTTTCCGCGCGAAGTGATTCGCGGAGCCGGCGCAGCGCTTGCCGAACCTTTGCACCGGGCCGAGCATTCCTTCTGCTGCGGCGCGGGCGGAGCGCTGCTGTTCACCGAAGAGAACGTGGGCGAACGCGTGAATCATCACCGTGTGAAGGAACTCATGGAGACCGGTGCCGCCGAGGTCAGCACGGCCTGTCCCTTCTGCCATCTCATGCTGCGCGACGGCCTGCGCGATCTGAATCAGGAGTCGGTGAAAGTGAGAGACATCGCCGAGCTGCTCGCCTCCGGCTTGCCGCCGCAGGGAGAGACGGCCGCGTGATTGATCTGCACAATCACGTGCTGCCCGGAGTGGACGACGGCGCGCACGATCTGGAGATGGCGCTGCGCATGCTCGACATCGCCGCCGGTCAGGGAATCACTCACGTGGCTTGCACTCCGCACGCGAACGACCGCGCCAACGGGCAAACCGACCGGCTGTTTCAGTCGGCCTTTCTGGAATTGCAGGCGGCGGCGTCTGAGCGCGGACTTCCTGTGGAGCTTTCGTTGGCCAGCGAACTCATGCTCGGCGCGGACATTTTGCGTGTGCTGTCTCTGCCTTTCGCCACCTACAAAGGTCAGAAGAAGTATTTCCTCATCGAGTTCCCGGTGGAGACGCCCTTCGAGATCATTCTCAACGTGGTCAAGACCGTGCGCCGCACCGGGCCGCATCCCGTATTGGCTCACTTCGAGCGTTTCTCGCGGGCGCAGCGTACAGCCGAACAGGTGAGGACTCTGCGCAGCGAAGGAGCGATCATCTCTCTCGACGCGGGTTCACTCGAAGGGCAGTTCGGCCCGGTGATGGAAAAGCGGAGCAAGCAACTTCTCGAGTGGAACGTGGCGGACATCCTCGCCAGCGACGCGCACGACGACGCGGCGCACGGCTTCCGGTTGAAAGCGGGCCGCGAGGCGGCCGCCGCGATCATCGGAGAAGAGGCGGCGGGGCGATTGGTTTGGGAGAATCCGCGGCGGGTGTGGGAAGGCTTGCCGTGGCCGCAAGCGGCCGCAACGATGAACGATGAATGATGAACGATGAAGCCCGACCCCCTTCTTGATTCTCCCCCTGTTCACGGGGGGACAAAAGGGGGGAAAGCAGTTCGACATGACCATCGGCCCCTATAAGATTTCTCTCATCGAGACCGGTGATTTCCGTCTCGACGGCGGCAGCATGTTCGGCGTGGTGCCCAAAGTGCTGTGGAGCCGCACCAATCCCGCCGATGAGCAGAACCGCATCGCCATGACCATGCGTGTCCTGCTCATCGAAGGTGAAGGACGCAAAATCCTCGTGGATACTGGCCTCGGCCACAAGGAGAAGAACAGCTTCCTCGAAATGTATGCGGTGGATTTTGCCAAGAACACGCTGGAATCGTCGCTCGCGGCGCAGGGAGTGAAACCCCAAGATATTACCAATGTGATTCTCACGCATCTGCATTTCGATCATTGCGGCGGCGGGACGCGCATCGAGAACGGCCAGGCAGTGCCCGCTTTCCCGCAGGCGCGCTACCTCGTTCAGCGGCGGCATTTCGAGCACGCGCTGAATCTCACCGAGCGCGACCGCGCCAGCTTTCTTCCGCACAACTATCTGCCGCTGCGCGAGGCCGGATTGCTCGACCTTGTTGACGGCGAGACGGAGTTATTTCCGGGGATTCATCTGCTCGTCGCCGACGGCCATACGCCCGCCATGCAGACGGTGAAGATTCAAGACGGAGATCAAGTGCTGTGGTTTGCGGCGGATTTGATTCCCATGAGCGCGCACGTTCCGTTGCCCTACATCATGGGCTACGATCTTCTCCCCCTGACCACGCTGGCCGAGAAAAAGCGCTGGCTGCCGCAAGCGCTGAGCGAAAAATGGGTGATCGCTTACGAGCACGATCCCTTGGTTGCTGCGAGCCGTGTGAAACTCACCGACCGGGGTCACATCGTGGCGGGAGAGAGCGTGCCCGTTTGAAGGGTGACCATAGAATGTCTGCCTCGCGATCCCAAGAATTTCTTCAACGACTGCACGATGAGGTGCTGGTGGCCGACGGCGCGACCGGCACCGCACTTTACGCGCGTGGTTTTTCGTATCGCTCGTGCTTCGAGGAGCTGAACGAATCGCATCCCGAGGTGGTGGAGGCGCTGCACCGCGAATATATCGCCGCCGGCGCGCAGCTCATCGAGACCAACACCTTCGGCGCCAACGCGCTGCGGCTCTCCGATTTTGGATTCGAGACGCGGGTGCGCGAAATCAATCGCGAGGCGGCGCGCATCGCGCAGCGTGCCGCGGGTGGTACGGCGTACGTGGCCGGTTCGATGGGCCCTCTGAGCCGCATGCTGGAACCCATCGGCAAAATCTCGCTCGCCGAAGCGCGTGAGGCGTTTCGCGATCAGGCTCAAGGCTTGCTCGAAGGCGGCGTGGACGCGTTCATTGTGGAGACGATGTCGAGCCTTGCCGAGATCGCTGAGGCCCTGGCCGCTATTCGCGAGTTGTGCGATCTTCCGATTATCGCCTCCATGACCTTCACCGAGGACGGTAAGACACTCGAAGGCGACAAGCCTGCCGACGTGCGGCGCGTCCTGCTCGAGCGCGGCGCGAGCGTGATCGGCGCGAACTGCTCGGTCGGTCCGCAGCCCATGCTCGACGTGATCGAACGCATGAGCGGCGATCTGCTGCTGGCGGCGCAGCCCAACGCGGGACTGCCACGCATGGTCGGCGGCCGCTACATTTATCTCACCTCGCCGCAGTATTTCGCCGACTACGCTCTCAAGTTCGTGGAAGCGGGCGTTTCTCTGGTGGGCGGCTGCTGCGGAACCACGCCCGAGCATATCCGGGCCGTGGCCGAAGCCGTGCGCGGAAGGAAACGCGGCCGAGTGCAAGTTTCGTTCGCGCGCGAGGTGGACGAAGAGACTCCGCCCGCGCCTGTGCCTGTGGGCTTGCCGGTCGGCGAGATGCGCGCCCTGTTGGGACGGAAGTTTCTGGTGTCGGTGGAGATTGATCCGCCGCGCGGCATCAATCCCGAGCCGCTGGTTCGCAGCGCGCGCGTGCTCAAGGCCGCCGGCGCGGACCTCATCAACGTGGCGGATTCACCGCTGGCGCGTCCGCGGCTGAGCGCTCTGGCCATGTCGCATCTCATCCGCGCCGAAACCGGCGCGGACGTGGTGCTGCACATGTCCTGCCGCGACCGCAATGCGCTGGCCCTGCAATCCGAACTGCTCGGCGCGCACGCGCTGGGCGTGCTCAACGTGCTCGCCGTGACTGGCGATCCTCCGGCGGTGGGCGATTATCCCTTCGCCAAGGCGGTGTTCGAACTCGACTCCATCGGTCTGTGCAAACTCGTGCGGCAGCTCAACTCGGCCAAGGACCTCACCGGCCGTGAAATGGAAGAGCCCACGCGCTTTCTTTTGGGCGTGGGCGTCAATCCGACGGCCAGTGATTTAAGTCTGGAATACGAGCGTTTCCGCAAGAAGCTCGATGCCAGCGCGCAGTTCGCCTTCACGCAGCCGCTCTTCGACCGGGCCACGCTCGAAAAATTTCTCAGCCGCGTGGCGTCCTTCTGCCGTATTCCGATTTTCGTCGGCATTCTTCCCCTGCGTTCGGCCAAGCACGCGGACTACATTCACAATGAAATCCCCGACATGTTCGTCCCGGAATCCGTGCGTGAGGCCATGCGGAAATCGGGAACCGAAGGCGCGCGCATCGGCGTGGAGATGGCGCAGCGCTTCCTGATTGAGGCTAAACCTCTGGTGCAGGGCGCGTATCTGATGCCGCCCTTCAACAAGTTCGAGATGGCGGTGGACGTGATGAGCGTTCTTGCCGACCGCGAGCTGTCGTGAAGGGATGAGGGCGGAGGGATGAGGGATGAAAGCTGGCACTCTCACCTTGTCATTCTGGACACCGCGCGCTCTTCTTGTCTCTCGCGCGGGCGTCCAGAATCCCTCTCATCATCGGCGAGGGATTCCGTCCGCAGACGAACGGAATGACAAGCACGATGCGCCGGTCGGGTCGCGGACCCGCCACGGCGATGGGAACGTCACGCGAAGGCGGCAATGCCCGTCAAATCCTCGCCGATGATGAGCGTGTGAATATCGTAGGTGCCTTCGTAGGTGTTCACCGACTCCAGATTATTCATGTGGCGGAAGGTGTGGTACTCGCTCGAGATTCCGTTTGCGCCCAGAATGTCGCGGCCCGCGCGGGCGATTTCGAGCGCCGCGCCCACGTTGTTGCGCTTGGCCATCGAAACGTGCTGCGGGCGCATCGCCCCCGCCGCCTTGAGCTGACCCAGGCGATGGACGAGTAGTTGGCTCTTGGTGATTTCCGTCGCCATCCACACTAACTTGTTCTGCACGAGCTGGAATGAGGCGATGGGCTTGTCGAACTGAATGCGCGAGAGACTGTAGGTTAGCACTTCGTCGAACACGGCAGAGGCCGCACCCACCGCGCCCCAGGCGATGCCGTAACGCGCTTGCGTCAGGCACGACAGCGGCCCCTTCAATCCCTTCACGCCGGGCAGCAGGTTCTCCTTCGGAATCTCCACGTCCTGCAAGATGAGATCGGAGGTCACGCTCGCGCGCAGTGAAAACTTGTTCTTGATTTCGGGAGCGGAGAATCCTTCGCGGTTCGTTTCCACGATGAAGCCGCGAATCTCGCCGTCGAGTTTGGCCCAGATGATGGCCACGTCGGCGAGGGTGCCGTTGGTGATCCAGGCTTTCGTGCCCGCGAGCACATAGTGCGAGCCTTTGTCCACTGCGCGCGTCAGCATGCCGCCGGGATTGGAACCGAAATCCGGCTCGGTGAGTCCGAAGCACCCGATTTTCTCGCCCTGCGCCAGCTTCGGCAGCCAATAGTCTTTCTGCGCGTCCGTTCCGTAGGTGAAAATGGGATACATGACCAGCCCCGTCTGCACCGACACGAACGAGCGCAAGCCCGAGTCGCCGCGCTCCAGTTCCTGATGGATGAGGCCGTAAGCAATCGGCCCTAAGTTCGCGCAGCCGTATTTTTCCGGGTACGGCGCGCCGATGAGACCGAGTTCAGCGCAGCGCGGCACCAGCTCCAAGGGAAATCGCGCGTCGCGGTTGCAATCGCGGATGATGGGCATGAGCCGCTCGGTGACGAATTCGCGCACCGTCTGTTGCACCATGCGCTCTTCGTCGCTGAGCAGGCGGTTCAGGTCGTAATAGTCCAATGGCCGGTATGCCATAATGATCTCCTCAGGCTTCTCCGTGCTGCAAGATAGCAAATTCCGCGCAACTTTTCAATAGCTCATGAGATCAAAGCCGACCGCGACCGCTTCGCAGTTCGACCCCTTCCCCGAGTCTTTCGACGCGCTGTTGGTGGCCAACGGTTCGCCGCCAACGCGGAAACTCTTGCGCGCGCTGGCCGAACGCACGGTCTGCGTGATGGCTCTCGACGGCGGGTTGGAGGCTCTCTTCCGCTGCGGCATTGCTCCCGATCACGTGGTGGGCGATCTCGATTCCGCGCCGGAGCGCGCGTTGCGCTGGGCGGTCCAGAACGGTGCGCAGCTTCATCGTCGCCCGTCGGCGGACAAGCCCGATTTTGCCAAGGGACTCGATCTCTGCAAGAAGCTGAAGTGCCGGCGCGTCGTGGCTCTGGGGATTGCCGGCGAGCGCGTGGATCACGTGCTGAGCGCGCTGCACTTTTCGCTCGCCGCGCGCGGATTGGATGTGACTCTGGCCACCAATGAAATCGTGCTCTTTGCGTTGCGGGGGCGGGCGCGACGAACTCTGAGCATTCCGCGCGGTCACGCGCTTTCGTGGTTCGGTTTTCCGGAAGCGCAGTCCTGCACTTTGGCCGGCGTGCGCTGGCCGTTTGCCCGCCGCAAATTGAGCGCTGACGGCTTTCACAGTCTTTCCAACGAGCCCGTTGCTGTCGTCCGGCTGGAGCAGAAATCCGGCCGGTCGGTGTTGGCGGTCTCGCTCCGTCCGCAGAAACAGTGCGCCAAGTTGCGCCGTCTGAAACCATCTCCTCGTTAGTGAGGTTCATGTGATTCATCGCCCTCTGATCCTGATTGTTCTCGCGTCATCGTTGTGGACGGTCGCTGCCGCGCAGCCCTCATTCCCGTCCGCGGAAGTGGATTCCGCCCTGCGTTGCCTTGGATTGCGGTCCGCAGATTTCATCTCGGATCGGATTTGGGCGGACGACGACACGTTTCTGCTGCCCAAGATCCGCGAGGCCTTGCAGAGTCCGCAGCAGGCCTATGGTGTAACGCGCGAACTCGTGCAGGCGGTTCCCTTGTCGGTGGAGGAAGCGGGCAAGGTCAATGCGCTGAGCGCTCTCGCCGCGGCGAATTGCCCCGAGGTCGTGTGCCGCGACATTGATGCGCAACTGGCCGCCGCGCGCCCCACGGATTCCGATCCGTTCGAGCCGATGCTGAGTGTGTTTGCGCTCACCGAGGGCTATCGCGCGCAAGCGTTCGCATCGCTCTCGCCCGCCGAGCAGCAGGCCTTGCTCTTGGCCGCTCCGCTGTGGTTTGAAGACGAGGAATCCGCTGCCGACGACACGCTGAAAGGCATGCTGCACCGCGCCTTTGGAGTGGCGGTGGACACGACCCAGAAAGTGGATGCCGACAGCGTGCTCACGCTGCTGGCCAAAGTGAATCGCGATGCGCTGGCCGCTTCCACCTACGCCTTCGCGCGCGGTCTGGCCATGACGGTCGAAAGCTGGAAGACCACCAAGTCTCCCTTCAGCGCGACTGCGGTGAGCGGAGTCGAAGGGCTGGTTCTCGTCACGCGCGAGACTCCCTACGGCACGTTTGTGCTGGGCGGTTCCGGGCCCAATGCTTACAGCGGAGATTTCGCTCTCATCATTGACCTCGGCGGCGACGACCGCTACTACGGGCGCGCCGGCGCGGCGGTGGGCGGCCTCTCGCACACCGTGTCGGCGGTGATTGATCTCGGCGGCAACGATCTTTATGTTTCATCCAAGCCCGCCAATTTCGCTTGCGGAGTGTTAGGACTCGGCGCGTTAGTGGACGTGAGCGGCGACGATGTTTACCGCAGCGGAGCGTTTTCTCAAGCGGCGGCGTTTTGCGGCGCGGCTTTTCTTTTCGACGGCGGCGGCGACGATCTGTATCGCGGCGGTTTGTTTGCGCAAGGCGCGGCGGTGTGCGGAGTCGCGCTGCTCGTGGACGGCGGCGGACGCGACGTGTACGATCTTACGGAGTACGGTCAGGGTTTCGCCTCGACCTTTGCGGTGGCCGCGTTGGTGGACAACAGCGGCAACGACGTGTATCGGGCCGGTGGATTCGAATTGCATGCGCCTTTGCGACCCGAAGACCATCGGTCGTTTGCGCAGGGATTTGCCACCGGCTATCGTCCGCGCGGCGGCGGCGGCTTGGCACTGCTCTATGACCGCGGCGGCAACGACGCGTACCTTGGCGAAATCTACGCGCAGGGCGTGGGCTACTGGTACAGCCTCGGCGCGCTGGTGGATGACGCAGGCAACGACGTTTACAGCGCAGTGCAATATTCGCAGGGAGCGGGCGTTCATCTGGCGGCGGGCGTGTTGGAGGACGGCGGCGGCGATGACCGCTACACGTCGCGCTTCGGGCCCGGTCAGGGCGGCGCGCACGATCTGAGCGTTGCCTTCCTTTACGATCACGCGGGAGACGATCAGTACACCATCTCCGGCGGTCAGGGTATCGCCATCAGCAACAGCGGCGCGGTCTTTTTTGATGCGGCGGGCAACGATGCCTATTTCACCACCGAGGACGGCTTGGGGCAGGGCGGAGTGCGCGAGGCGCGCGGCTTCGGCAATCTGGCGGTTTTCGCCGACGCCGAAGGCAATGACGTCTATGCGAATCCTCTCGCGAGCGACTCGTCCCTCTGGCTGCAAGGTCTTTTCGCCTCGGGCTATGACGCGGCGCGCGACTCCCTGCGGCCGCGCGAAGCGCCGGTGGACGTCACGCTCACCGTTGAAGACGAACAGCGTTCCATCGAGGACTTGTTCCGCGATGCTTCCATGTGGGAGGTGACGGACAATCGCGCGCGCGTCCGGCGGGCGCGCCTCGCTCTGGAAAAGAAGGGCGT
>Ga0315288_10003851_pt1 | contig 19107 bp, 23 predicted proteins | sample YL17G11_20_MG_FD_203454 | JGI IMG/M metagenome (GOLD analysis project Ga0315288, IMG submission 203454) | Sediment microbial communities from Yellowstone Lake, YNP, Wyoming, USA - YL17G11_20 | ecosystem: Environmental > Aquatic > Freshwater > Lake > Sediment | place: USA: Wyoming | collected... | reverse complement strand
AATTTGTCTAGACAGGGACAACTATTTTCCGTTATGTAGTGTCAAATTCAAAATAGTGAATGAATACTTGCGTTTAGACCAATCCAGATCCACTTCTAGGAGAGTCAAGAAAGAAATCCTGAGTTTGAATTCAAATCTATCAAACTGTTTGTTGGTCGCTGTCCAGCCGTTTCTGATTTTCATGACTTTAGTGTAGCAAATCTTGCTCCAAAAAGTACTTGCTAAACGACACGCGGTGTGGGACCATAGGGCCCGGAGCTAACCATGATCCAGGATCGACGGCCTTTGATGTTCTTCGAGAATAAGCGCAACGTGGCGAATCCCGCTGTTGTCTGCAAATATTGCAGCAAACTGGCTCGTGGTGGAAAACCAGAATGCGTGGAGCACTTGAGTAAGAGGCCCTATGTTGCTACTTTAATGGCGGAAATGCTGCAACATGAAAAGGAAGAACGGCGTGTTGAGAAGCAAGGTTCGCGCGCTGTTAAGCTCGATGGCTTGCATGTTTCTGAGATTCTTATTGAGTTGCGCATGCACGGCCCTAAAACCGTTGGTGGTTTAGTTCGCAATACTCAATTTTCGGAAGTAGTTGTCAGGGCTTGTCTTCAGAAGATGCAGAGGGCGAAGATGGTGAAAATTTATCGAGATATGTGTGGGCGACCCGTCGCTGTTCTTGATCAAAGCTAGTTTGGCGTCTTTTCTTCCAAAATCGAAACAGTAGAAGCAACATTGCAATGTGAAAAAGAATTGCAAATAGTAGTTCCAATGTAGTCATTTGATCCACTCTCTTGCCCACACTAATGCACCATCTAAGTCCGTGAAAAGACCTTGACGTTGTGCTATTTTCGCCTCTGCCAGCAATTTTCCTACCTTGTTACCAGCCGATAATATTCCACCATCAATAATAATGTGGCCGTTTAGTATGGGTTTGAACGGGTGTTCAGGCTGTAGTTTTCCTGGTCCTTGGTAGTAAACTCCTAGTTCTATACTTCTATCTTTTATTTTCTTGCCCTGCTCTGGTAAACCTTTGGGTAGGGGAGGTCTTCCTGAAACATCCGCTTCAATTAACCACAGCAATTCTTCGATGCTGGCAGGCTTCAATCGTTCCGCCAGTTTCAACAAAGATTTATCAGTTTCCACGTTGACATAAGAAAGATGCTCGATAGCTAGCTTTGATATTTTCTCGTCAAAGAGCGGGCATTGTATCCTCTCAAAAAATTTCTTGGCACAATCGATGCTATACATACCATGCTTTGGAGATGTCCACCTTCCATTTTTGAGGAACGTTGCCTTTGCCTTGCCAAAATCATGAGCTAGCGCGGAGAAAATAAGTAATTCTCTAGCCGTGGGATCCAGCTGTTCTCGAATAGCTATATTCGCTGCTGCATCCAATACATAACACGTATGTACGAACACATCTCCTTCGGGATGCCATGTAGGATCTTGTTGCACACCTACCATATTAAATATTTCTGGATAAGCCTGTAGCTCTCCATCGCGGTGAAGCTGGTGAAGCCACTGCCCCGGAGTATCGGAAGTTTGAGCCCAGTGCTGCCAAGTCTTCCAAGAATGTATCACTGGGTAACACCGTCGCGATGTTCTCTAATGCAAATTCTTTCCCGACCAGGGAGTAAAGCAATACTTCCACGAACAAAGCAAGCAATGCATCCTTGTCTGTAGCAAGGATTGCCTTCCTTGCAACCATCTTCTCCACAAAGTTTTCTGTAAAGCTCCGCAGCTTGGCATGTGCGACATCCAGTATTGTACCGATGCCCATCAGAGTCACAATCATAATTGCTATCTAGATTGCGAATGAAATTGATTATCTCTTCAAACTCTCTAACATCGTGAATACCGCGTTCCATTATTTGCTCTCCGTAGAACAGTCGATGATTTTATTTATGCGAGCGATTGCACCGCTATTGTCGGCCGGGGTGTTTTCCGAAATCTCCGGGATAACTTCCAACAATTCTAACAATTTATGGTAATGGCACATTTGCACTCCATCATCAAAAGATACTTTCACATTCCTGCCATCTAACTCTAGATTCTCGTCATCAAGAGAGGCCCAATGAGTAATATCCCTGTGTTTGTCGAGCCACATCTTGATTTCCATCTCGCGGGTGCTACTAAATTTGCGCGGCGTTACCCAATCCTCATGCACTCTGTTCCACGATATTCCATTCTCTTCAAGAGTTGGCTTAACAATGTCTTTACCCTGCTTGCCCCAAGTACTACTAATGACAAGCTTAGCACCTGTCTCATCTAATACAGAATTTAGTAGAGCTACTGCTACAGGATCAAACTTGCTGACTATAAGGGTTTGTTTTGGTAAATAATATGCCCTTCTAGGTATCATCGGACCGTCAAAATCTAAAAATAGCACTTTTTCCATGAGAAAATTATATCGCAGTTTGTCTGATTTGCAAGCGCGTTGGAGCTCTCAGATCTGACTTGCCAGGGCTGCTCGGAAATGCTATGCTCGCAGGTTAGCTGGGGAGAGCCGTTGATGACCGACTCCACTAGATTTATTAGAATGTACCGATTTAATCCTAACGAAGGTCTTTACGAAGCCATAGCAGGAGGAACTTACTCCGAGATGCAACTACCAAGTTTTGCACCGGAGAAATTAGACACTATGCCCCAACCTGCTTTGCAGGAAAAAACGTGCAAGCCCACAGTAAGTCAGCCGAAAAGTGAACAGTGTGCTTCGTGTTTCAAGCTAATAGAAAAAGGAATTTTTTTCAACAGCCAGAAGTCTCAGTTATTCTTTTGCGATTCATGTGGTCTGGAGCCCCCAGAGTTCAATTATTACTATGTAGTAATTCTGCTGTTGGCAGCACATCTATTCGGAGGCATGTGGCTAGAATCACAATGAACCGTAGATATCACCACCACCATATTGTTCCTGCTCAGGCCCAGAGAGCGATCCATGGAATATATTGTAAGCGCATTCCTGCAGCAACGGGAATGATGCTACTGGATCAGTGAAAGGCACTCGTTTCGTACTCCTCCAAAGAGGAGATTGACGACCACCAGATCCTGCTACCTTGATGTTGGTGATATTTATCACCGGATCCGGATGTAGTTGCGGTGCATCTTCTAGGAGAAGAGTTTGCTTCTCTCCAGAGAGTCTCCAGCCATCCATAAGAAATGGAATCTCTAATTTTGGCCAAACAGCTCGAAAGTAAGGTTGCTCTTCACTAAGTGACATTATTTCCGGAGGATCTGAGCGCCATCCGATAGTCTCTAGTTGCACCGTCGCAGAGATAACTAGTTTTTCTGTTCTACCCGGGTTATATCCCATACGAGTATCCCACAGGAGAGTGGCTGGAAAACGACTTCTTAAGTCGTAGAGGCTTTCGCCTCTTCTTAAACATATGTTGATTAGTTGCGCTCCAATTTCGCAGCTTTCGGTTGCTTGGTATAACCGCTCTAGTTGCCGGAAGTGGTAGTCCATGTGTATATAATACACTATCTCAATGATATTCGGTCGTATTTCCTTTGCGTAGTAAGTAGCTTTCACCAACCATTTTAAGTATGACGCGGCCAACTTCTTCAGAGAAGCGTTCTTGCTGCGGTCGAACTACGAAACCTTCTCTGACGTTGTTAGCAATAGTGCTTTTACCTTCCGATAGAGGTAGAAGATCTCTGGACCATGGACCTTCGTAGAGCATCGGCGCGGGAAGTAATCCGATGTCTTCGATAATCTTCTTGGCATCAGACCAGTTCACGTAGCAACCACTACCGATGTCATAAACATCGAAGAAGCATAGTAATAGTTCATCTTTCTTGGCATCATACTTCAAATCTTGAACATTTCCGAAGACCTCTCCATAAAATACCTTGTCAGGTGCTTGACGAAGTTTCTTGTCAAGATCAAAGATAATAGCAGTCTTCCACCAAAGATTGGTGGCATCAAACTTCTTGATGCAGGTACGTGACCCCGTCCAAAGACGATCAGTCTGGCTGTGGAAGCAATATCTGGCATTCGATCCGTGCAGCTTCTCGCTAATCACCACAGGCTCGCCATCAGTTAATAGATGTGAGTACCTTCTGTATCCCTCGATGTCGGTGTAACAAGGTATGAACCCAGGATCTCTCTCATTTTCTCCCCCCATAGTGATAGATTCTGGCTCTTCATATTTAATAAATCCAAGTTGTGTTGCAACATCGTCACCGACCTTTGCCCCTTCGGGTGGGCGCGTCAGCAGGCCCATAGAAAAAATTCCGCGGAGCTTTTTGGCCTTGATCCGATGGGAACGCGCCGAGTCTCCTAGGAACGTCCATTGAGGCGTCATAGGGGCTACTGAGTCTACTGGAACATAAGCAACTAAATCACCCTCTTGGAAACCTTCTTTCATCGAGAAAATAACAGGGTAACTAAAAATATTAACGACATTAAGAGAGTCTGCATTGGGATGCTTGGTAAACGTAGGTAGTTTTACAACCTCAACTTTAAATGTGGACATATTTTCACCGTCTTTCGCTGCAGCATATCATGTCCGCGAGAACAAGCAAGTCAAAACGGTCCACTAATTGAATTATTTTTTCAATTTGTTAACCTCACAACATGAACAATATATCTTTTATTGATGAGCCCCACAATCAAGAAGGTGGAACCATCACAATATCCGGAGGATCTGGTGCATCCTCTGGATGTGGTGGGAGTATCACGATTATCGGCGGTCTATCCTGCGGGTCAACCATGCTATCTTCTCATGCACCAGCAATAATGGGATGTTCTATGGCTTGTTTTCTTCCTGCGGAGAAACCAAGTGTCAAAGAATCATTGGTCGGAATCCAATGCACCTGCGAAATGAAAATGTTGATGCGTCGTGGGTGTCGCTGCAAAGCAACCATTAGATGATGTCGAAGATCAGTCCACTTTCGTAGTTTTTGATGGTGTTTTTAGCCCCACCACACGCACCCAAAATTTAGCTCTTCTAGAGCCCTCGGAAGGTTGCTCACCCGACTCCATTTGACCAATAACTACTCCAATCAATGCAATTCCTATTCCCAAAAATATCGACGCTATCACTAAAAATTTGCTTTCGAAGTAATAGCCTACACGAAGACTTAGCGCCAGTGATGTAAACAAGCCAAAAACGACGATCAGGGAGCCATTCATAATATGGAATTATAGCCCTGAAAGCAAAATTTGCAAACTATTCGTCATTTTCCATAACTATCCAATAATCCACGACCGGGCGAAACTTCTTCTAAGGAGATAAGAGCCATAACGTCAATACTAAATTGAGCACGATAATCATCATCTTTGATACTTTGCAAAAATTGAAAGCTAACTCCATAACACCCCACTCCACCGCCCACCCGAATATCAACAAAAGAGGTGTCTCGGTACTTTTCTATTTCTGTCAGACCATCTACGTAGAAAATACCCGCCCCAAAGCGTGCCCCAATTCTAGTATTATCCACCAATTGACTCATTTCTGTCACGCCACCCCACTCCAAATAGTAAGGAGAGGATTCCATGATATCACTAAATTTAATTCGACAGGTGACACCCACATGATAACGAATGGGGTATAGACTCAAGGTTCTTTCTGGGTGTTTTAAGTTTAAATTTCCTCCTGGAACAATGGCAGTCGTAACACCACCAGACACAGTAAACAGAGCATAAGGAGTAGCTAATTGGGTGTGCAACTCTGGGATTAACCGTGTCTCAGCTTGCAAGGTCCATCTTGATTCGTCATCTTTTCCTAAAGGTCTGGTTAGCATACTACTAGCAGCCACCGTCAGACTTGGCCACAAACGTAATCCACGTTCTCCATCAGGACTCCAAATAGAAAGATAGGGGGTTCTAATTACATTTTCAGTTTCTAAATAGTTAACTAAATCGTCTCGTTCACTACTAAACATAGTTTGGCGGTAGCTAGAACCAGCTCCTATATGGCCCTTAAAAAGCTCATCAGTTCCATAATCTAATCGAAGCATTGCACCACCCATAGTAGCGTATGCGGTAGTTCCTACGAAAGGTCGAAGATGTAGATGGTCTTTAAAAAATGGAATATCAGCATACAGAATGCCCGTAGTATCTGTTGAGGCTCTATTTATAATATTGGTGTCACCACCCACAGCTCTTTTAAGTAGAGTGTAGTCTTCACTGGCCCTAACATCTAATGTAGTTATCTTTTTATCCCGACTAACCTCAAATGGAACATAGGAGAGAGTCAGGTCATCGGGTCCCTGATAATACCTTCCGACTCCACTGGCAGTCTCGTTAACAAAAAATCCACTTTCGTTTAGAACCCAAATCTCTCGGTGATCATTATTGCGTTGCTCTGTGATGATACCGACCTTGTAAGGGAAGAGACTAGTTTTTCTTCCTTGACGATCTCCATACAAAATGCCTTGGGGTCGAGTAAACCCAGCATGTCGTATCAAAGAATAAGCTAAGTCTGGATAACGAGCCGCTATTTCTTCCTCATCTCCTTTTTGCCACAAGTTATTCATCTCGTTAATTACAGCATAGGGATTTAGCGGCGGCGGCTGGACAATAATATCGATATTGTTGTATTGACCCGGCGGTATATTGAGCACTCTCAAAATATCGGCCTCCAATGTATTCAAAATATTTATTAGCTGATTCTGACGGCTGGGGCCCAAGTAAAAATCCCAAGCAATTAAGGTTGCAAGGTTCCACATCCCTAAAGGCTGGAGAATACTCTGAGCTACACTTAAAAAAGAAGTTGTTTGTGGGTTAAGAGCCAGTTGATTTAAAGTGATACCACCATTTTGAAGCTGACGTAGCTGCGGAGCCAGAGCCAGTAGGGCAGGAGTAATTTGTTGTAATTGGGCTATGGTTAATAGATTGCCAACTGAACCCAAACCATTGGGTCCTGGGCCTGCCTGCAAAAACTGTAGAAGTTGAGTGTAGTATTGGTTAGTGTTTTGTGGTGGATTATTTTGCCATATTTGTCCAATCCTAGTATATGGTGGCGGGGCAGGCGGTGGTGGTAAGCTCAAAAAGCGATTTTTCAGGTCGTCAAGGGTGCCATATCGATACTCTTGGCCTTCTTTCCAGTAGAAAATATCTCGTTGTGTAATACTGGCATCAACGTGAAATTGAACCCCGGTTCTAGGCGGGGGAGGCTCCCAGAGCTTGAATGGATCAGAAGGTCTGGCCGGAGGCGGTGGCGGCGGTGGGGGTGCATCTCGCCTTTCTCGGCGGTAACGTTCAATTTCATCTTCGTAAGTAGCCCCCGGTGGTTCTGGCGGTGCTGGATCAGTAAATCTAGGAGTATTGAATCTTTCATATGGAGCAGGGAGAAAAAGTCTGCGTGGCTGCTCTGGTTTTTCAGGTTTTTCCGGTTCTTCCTGCGCTGCACTAAGAGTAGTAAAGACTAAGCAAAGAATTCCGACTCTTAGATATTTCCGCATACAACCTCACGATCAACATGAAGTGTAATACCTTAATTTATTTTTAGCAACTGGACTAAATAAGATTTTAGCCCTAATTGCTATAATCCACGCAGTAATCCAAATCTAGCTCGCAAAAAATCAACCATATCTTGAATTTTTTCTGTGAGAATCCGACCAGCTACACTGTCGTAGGGACTGAATACGTCTTGGTGAGGGAAACCGAATAAAATTCCGCCAGGCGCAAAATGTGGATCAGGGACTATCGTTTCCTCATTTTCATCGGTGTCACCCACGATCCTGTGTTCGACGGAGAAAGGTCGATAGAAACTAATTTCCCAACTGGCGTAGCCTTTTACATCATTCAAAGTTTCTCTCGGAGAGCAATAGTGATAATGACTAGCTTGGATGGAGATATCAATATCACTCTGGAATTTGACAGACTCAAACAGTCTAAAACAAACATCAAGCTCGCCCATGCTGCTGTTCATGAAAGTGTGCGTTCTTAGCAAGTTCCTAAAATCCACCGCAGGCTGAATTCTCAACTCTGCCTTAGTTCCCTCATACAGAATAGCTGTAGGAATCAGCCTGGCAAGGGTGCCGATCCTGCGATGTTCCACGAATGCTCGATGGCTGGCATCAGGATCGCCCTGTGCGGCCTTTCTTTCTAACTCTCGCAGCTTGGCGTCCACCTGGTCTGTTACCTCAGCGCCACATTCTCTACAGCGACTATTTAGCCATGCTCCGAAGCGGATTCTAACAAACGAAGAAACCCGCGCAAGGCTGCGCGGGTTTCTTCTGTCAGCGGTGTCGCTGGCCTACATCCGGTGAAGTTCGTGATCCAAACACGGCAGAGCATTGCAGTTCGGACATTCAGGAGAGACCCCGAGCACCGGCTCTACATCGAACGTGAACGACTTCCCATCGAAGTACTTCTTCACCAGAAGCTCATCGGCGGTTCGCCACAGCATCCGCAGATCCTGTTCCGTGCCCTTCGGATGCTTCTTTCGCATGTCGAACAGCAGACCACACAGAGGATGGTCCTTGACCATCATGGCATAGTCCTTCTGGACTGGCGTGTCCTTGGCCTTGGTCCACAGAGCGATCAGTTCCTGGTAGGCTTGGTCAAGGATGACCTTTGCTTCCAGCATCGCCGTCCGAGTCTCTGGCAATACGGCAATGACCTCATCGACCTCACCCGCCAAGACGATGGGCACAACCCGCTTGGGCAGCAGGATATTCCCGTTATCCTTTAGCTGATGCATGGCTACATAGGTCTTAGTCTTCCACTTGTAGCGTCGGTCGGTGCTGTCACGGAGGATGACGCCTTCGAAGGTCTTATCTCGATCTTCCATCGAGATGAGAAACTCCGAGATGGCATCCTTCGACGGGAAGGTGTAGTGCTCAGGCGGCATCACGTTTCGACCGTCGAAGCGATGATACAGCGCGCGAACACCCTCGATGTCACGCTCCTCCCAACCATCTGGCTGGCAGATGAAAGCCGAGAGGAAGTAGACACGAGACGTCTTGTAGCGACGCACCACCTTGTTGTAAGGGGTGCAAAGCTCAAAGACGAGCGTGTAGGACTCCAGGCCCTTCAAGTCTTCGGGCTGGATCTTGGACGTGGACCAGAAAAGATCCTTCCACGTCATCGAGTAGCCCTGGACATCACCAAAGCCGAAGGAGCCGCTGGTGTTGACGTGCCACTCACCGTTGTAGTGGTAGAGCAGGATCAACGAGCCATCTTCCTTCGACGTGCAAGCGAAGTTGGACCAATCAAATTTTGCAAAGTCCTCGGCATCCTCACCGACGTTGAAGAAGCGGTTGAACCCCTTGGCGACCAGGTTCCAGGTGCCATCTTCCAGCACGATGCCACGGCACTCCCGAACGATGGGATGCAGCTTGGGGCTGTCGATCTGCGAATACTTGAAGTTGACCAGCGGAAGCGTGGGATGGCGGGCGACGGCTAGATGAAGCTCCTGGGAGAGCGACTCTAGGGTCGTGGTGCCATCACGGAGCGCGGTTTGGAGGGCCAGGAGCTTCATCTTGCTTCTTACCTTTGTTCCAAGCACGTCCTTTGAAGTGTGACGTGTCAAGGCCCAACTCTTGGATTTTGGCGCGAATCTGCGTGTTTGTTCCGCCGCTGTCAGTAGCTAAACCAAGCTGGCTGATTACGCTGCGTAAAGAGGTAGCCTTTGCTACAGCTTTTCGTAGATCAGTTTCGGTCCATCCAACACGTAGGCTACTTTTACGACCTGCGCCACGGAAATGGCTAGTGTCCAATCGAAGAGCTTCTATCTTCGAGGATATGGCCGCGTTATTACTACCGGAGGTAGTAAGCCCCAAATTTCGGAGCACACCATCAACAGACGTGGATGTCTTGACGGCTTGTGCAAGGTCTTGATCGGTCCAAGTTCTTTTCATTCTGCCAAAGGAGGGACTTGAACCCTCACTCCCTTGCGAGAATCAGATTTTGAGTCTGACGCGTCTGCCGATTCCGCCACTTTGGCTAGTACTACTTCGATGATCGGAGTCTCTCCATTCGATGCTTCGGCATACTGCCTCGCCTCACCCAGAGACATACTTTCGGTAGCACGGATCAGGTCTCCGTGCGCTGAGCGAAAAACTACTTGAAAATAGGAGGGGTTGGTGTCCACAGCAGAACAGGATATCAAATCCGCTGGTTGTTGGCAAGGCCAAAGTCGGGTAAGTATTCCTCTGTCCTTGTCGTAAAACGAATCAACTTGGTGCCTCGCCCTTTCAAGCCCACCCTCTATGATCTGACGAATTTTCACCGAAGGAACTTGCACACATCCAATGCCATACGGACAGCGTAAATTTTGCGGAGGGGTTTTTCGGTTTGAGGCCGGTTTTTTCCAGGTTCTGCCTTGCTCAATCACGGCCATTTGATCTAGGGTAAGAACAATGTCTCTTGTGTAAAGAGACGCACTGCTCTTAGCAATAGACAGTTTATCCGCTATCTGTGATAGCGTAAAACCTTGTTGGCGAAGTGATCGAGCTTGTTCTCTCTCGGAGAGCTTTGGTATAGACACAGCACCACACCAGGGATTGCACCTGGAATACCTCGTTAAAGGTATCATGTTCTGGTAACATTGTGGTTGGCCGACACAGTCAGGGATGTGAACCCTATGACCTCGGGGGGACTTGAACCCCCAGGTGACTTTCGTCCGTAGATTTTAAATCTACTGCGTCTGCCGATTCCGCCACGAGGTCATTTTATTGCCTTGTTGGCTTTGGTCAGCCTGGGACTCGAACCCAGAACCTAAGGATTATCTTTTGGCGCTGGTAGGCGCAAGAGTCCTTTGCTCTAACCGATTGAGCTAGCTGACCTTATGGCGGATGCCTTGCGACATTCCGCCGAATGTTACGTGGTGGCTCCCTTCTCTGCCGCCTTCCGCTGCTGGCGGCGCTCATGCTTGGAGAGGCGCGGTTCCTGCGTCTCTTCCTGCACGACAGGCTCGACCACCTTCCGGGGGTTCTTCCTGACGACGGCCTGAATCTGGAGCTTGATGGCCTTGTCATCCCGACGGTCTTGGATGGCATCGATGCTGATGCCTACCTCGATGGCCTTGAATAAGGTATTGGAGATGTAGCTGGCCTTCCCGGCTTCGACCAGGGGGACCGCTTCATCTTCCTTGAGACGGCGAACCGTCTTGTCAGGGAACATCACGTTGATTGAACGCACTTCTTCATTTCCTCCCGGTTGGGGTTAGATGACTATTCTACCCTAGCCCTTGCTGGATTGCAAGGGCTAGGACGGAACGACTAGGTGGTCGGGATGTTCTCACGAGCTTCGGGCTGCGTCCCATCTGGCTGGGTGCTGACCTGGGAGGTCGCGGAGACGACGTTCTCGGTGCTGCCCGGCACCATCGGAGCATCCACGCTGGACTCCTGCAGGGCCTTCTCACCCGCACGCTTCAACATCAAGCGCAGGCGCTCGTTTTCCTTGTTGAGCGCGATCAACTCCAGCATCAACTCGTGATGCGATGAGATGTTGGGGTTGCCGCCCTCCTGTCGGTAGCGGTCGAGGAACATCTTCTCGCTCTCGGCCCACTGTTCGATGCTGTGGCGATGGATGGTGCGGTCCGTCTTGGAGGAACCGCGAGTGATGGTGAAGGACGGGATGGAGCCAGACGCATCCGTCTTGGAGAAGTGGATGACCAGCCGAACACCGCTGTTCAGCAGGCGATCCGCCTCATCATGGGTGATGGCACGGAGCACGTTGGGGCTGATGTCTCGGAGGAATTCTTCCACCAGGTCCAGGCCCGCCTTCTGTTCCTTGGCCCTCGACGCCTCCAGCAGCGTCCGAGCCTTCTCCTGGGCCGCCGCCCGCTTCACGAGTGGGTTGTCAACCGAGACCAGAACCTTCTTCTTGTCCTTGGCGGATTCCTTGGCGGATTCCTTGGCCGCAGCCGCCGTGGCCGCCGCCGCCGCCTTCGCGATGATCGCTTCGATGTCCATGGAGCCTCCTGTGCCTGTTGTTTCAGGGTTCCCCAAGAGTCTAACCTAGAGAGATTAGCTTGGCAAGAGAAAAGTTTTCTGACACGTCGTCCGAAGGCAGAAACGGCAGAAACGACCCTAGCCGGGGCCGCAAGCGGTCCCGGCTAGGGTTAGGTCAGATCCGGCTAGGACTAGTCGTCCGAGCCGTACTCCTTGTCGCCGTCGAGGATGGCGTTGGCGTTCGCCTCGTCCTCGTCCTCATCCTCGTCCTCGATGGCGGCCGGCACGGCCGACGCCACCGGAGCCGCCTTGAGCAGCTTCCGCAGGCCGAACAGTTCGGCCGGCGTCTGCGGCTGCGCCAGGACGCTCGCCTTCATCATCCCGCTCATGGCGGCGACCTCCACCACGTCGTCGTTCCGGAGCAGGCTGATGCCCTTGCGGTGGTCGGCGCGCTCACCCTTGACCGGCGGGTAGGAGATGACCGGCATCTTCGCGCCGTTGGCCGGGTACTGGTAGAGCTTGGCGGTCATCACGTCGCAGACCTTGTTGCCGGTGATGCCGGGGCCGATGACCAGTTCGAACACACCGTTGCGGGCCGGGGTGCGCGCCTGGGTGACCTCGATGATGAAGCCACCGTGGCGGGCCTTCGGATGGAGCGGGGTGTTGCCCTGGCCGATGAAGTGGGCGTAGTCGGGGTTCTTCATGCGACCGCCCTCGCTCGCGGACGCCGCCGTCTTCTTGAGGGGCTTGAAGCTGCCGTCGCGGTTGACGATGAAGCTGTCACCGACCTCCTTGGCCGCATCGAACAGCGAGTAGAGCGCCGCGATGGGACCGGCGAAGCGGCTCTGACGCTGCTTGCGCCACATCTCATCGATGGCCCCGCGCGCGAACGGCAGGTTGTCCTTGGCCGGGAGGCCCGTCGCCTCACTGAGCCGGGCGAAGACGGGGGTCTGGAGCACCTCCTCGTCGGTGTAGTCGGCCGCCGCCTTGGACGGCTGCCAGAGGGTCACGTTGGTCGTCATGGAAACTCCTGTTGCTTGGGTCGGGGGTTGACTTGGTTGGTTGGGTTGCGTCCGACACCGAAGCAAAGGATAGCACACCCTCCCGTGTTGTCCAGTCTAAAGTCGAGAACCTTGGGAGCCGCATTCTCGGCCAGGGGTTAGAGCAAAAACCTCCCCCTCGGTCGCAAGACCCTCCCGACAGGGCGGCCAGCCATCTTCCCAGGGATACTTGGTGGTAGTCCATCGTAGGACCATCATAGGACCATCGTAGGACCATCGCAGGACCATCGCAGGACCATCGTAGGACCATCGCAGGCAGGCAGGCAGGCAGGCAGGCAGGCAGGCAGGCAGGCAGGCAGGCAGGCAGGCAGGCAGGCAGGCAGGCAGGCAGGCAGGCAGGCAGGCAGGCAAAACGACGAAGGCCGCCGCGCGAAGCCCGAGACCGCTCTGCCTACCTAGATGCATCATCCCGAAGGCCCGGCCCTGGATCGTAGGTTCCAAATTTTTGGAAGTGTCGCCTTCTGTTCTGCCAACACGCGAATACTATAAATCAAACAAGCTCGGATGCGGTGGCTCAGACTGAGGATCTTTCAGCGGCATGGGCCAGTCATAGATGACCGCCAAAAGGATATCTCCATGGCATAGTTCGGTAGCCTGACAGCCACAGGCTAGTATCTTGCCTGTCAACTCCCTCTTCGCCTTGCTGATTATATCAGGTTGACTAAGTAGCCAAGTTTGGTAATAACGTAGGGCCTGGGCTCGACAATTCACCTTGAAAGTGGATGATGCATGCATTTTAGACGAAAACGGGTTGCCCCAAGGACCGGGGCGCATAATCAAAACGTCGTGTGGTTGCGAAAAATGAACCCGCCTCACATGCTAGCGCGAGAAACTCGCTTGGTTTTGCCATTTTCATTCTGCATGTAATCCACTAGATCTAGAATATTTTCCTTAGACAGGAAGAGCATCTGAACATTTCCCATTACGAACTCATCCCCATACTTGAGATGGGTTGGGCGCTGAGGAATTACTTTATGTTTGTTGATCTTAGTGCCGTTCGTAGAGTTGTTATCTACGTAGCACCAACAATCCTTATCAGCCGTGGATGGAGGTAGAAACCATCCATGAACCTTACTAAGGGTGTTATCTGCTAGCACGATATCATTATTGATTGCTCTCCCAAACGTAATCATATGGGAGAAAGCGTTTCGGGCTGACTTGGAGAGAGGAACAATAAGCGATTCGGGGTCCAAGTAATAATCTAGAGGAGGAGCATCTTCAGAGGATTGACTAGTATCCTGGCTGGATGTGTGTGGGTCAGGGGTGTCAAAGATTGAGCGAATATGTGGGCGACGTTCCTTAGAGGAGCGCATTAACAAAGCTGGATTCTTCCAGTTGGATAAAGCCTTTTTGGCGTTGACTGCGAACAAGGTGTCGAGTGCAAGACCGTCCATTGGACCCTCTTTCCGGCAAAACTGGGCGCAGGTGTCAGAATAGAGCACAAAGAGGCCAAAGCAAGGAAGAAGCTAATTTCTATTTAATAACTCCTGTACGGAAAATAGGGGATTCGAACCCCTGAACGGTGTTATCCGTTACAAGTTTAGCAAACTTGCGCATTCGGCCTGACTCTGCCAATTTTCCTTAAATCCCGGATGTAGGTAATGCTCCTACTTCTTACGATCCACAGTCGTACACATCACTTTAATGCTTATCCGGGGAAGAGATTAAGGTTTACTATGATGTTGTAGATGCTGTAGCTCTTTGGTGTAAGCGTCTTTCAGGATATCTATGGCTTTGGCCAACGCATTAAACGTCTTGTCATCAGGAGCACTGATGGTAATAATAATCTCTCGATCCAAAAAACGAGGCTGCACGTCTATGCCCAACTTGGTCGGGTCTAGATCCATAGCAATTGTATCAATCTCGTCTACCGGGTCCATAATAATACTGTATCCTTTTATTTATCCCTTTGCAAGAACTAAGCGGTAATTTTTCTCCGAGTCTTGTGGCGACGCGCAACTTTTTTCTTAGCCTTCTTTTTCAAAGTTCGCTTGGCAGTAGTTCCAGCTTTGGCTGTGCTGATTACTCGATAACCATGAGATTTTGCCCACGCACGAGCCTGCGCCAGCGTAAATGCTTGGGGAGAAAAACGGAGCGAAATGATGCGGCTCTTCCCTTTGCCTTTTTTGGCGCGAGTTTTGCCCTTTCGACTGCCTTTGGGATAAACAACAATAGCCTTGATACTAGAACCAAAAGGAATGGTTCTAGCACGGTCTCCACTTTTCATCTTACCAACGGTAACATGATGATATTTTTTCATACCACAATATTAGCAAATAATTCCTCCTCCCAAGCAAAGATCCCCTTCATAAAATACAGCAAACTGTCCGGGTGCGATACCCTGATCCTGAGCGAGAAGCCTTACTTCCACCGTACCATCGTTCAGAGGAACGATCTGGCAAGAGTGACGATGTGGGCCATGCCGCGTCTTTACTTCCAAAGAAGTCTTTGAAGGAGTGGAGCCAGAGAACCAGTTACACGAATCGATGATAAAATGATCCCTCTTGTGCTCCTCTCCGTAGTAGTTCTTAGAGATAAATACCACGTTCTCATCTATATTCTTCCCAACCACATACCAAGGGCCACCACTAAGGCCAATGCCCTGACGCTGACCTGGGGTGTAAAACCAGAAACCATCATGGGTTCCCATGATGTTTCCGGTTTCCTTCTCAACCAGATTACCCACCTTGACTCCAAGGTAGTGCTTTAAGAAGTCCCGATACTTAAACTTCCCCAGGAAGCAAATTCCTTGGCTGTCCTTTCGATCCTTGTTAGGAAGGTTAAACTTGTAGGCCAACGACCTAACCTGAAACTTGGGAAGATGGCCCACCGGAAACAGGATATTATCCAGCTTGTGGCTAGGAAGGTTAGCCAAAAAGTAGGTCTGATCCTTGATCAGATCTGGGGTAGCTACCAGATGAGTCTTTCCTTCTACCTTACGAGTCAAGGCATAATGTCCACTGGCGACAGCGTCAAATCCAGTGATCTGCTCTAGGAACATCCCAAACTTGATCCGAGTGTTGCAAAAAACGTCCGGATTAGGAGTCCTGCCTGCCTTGACCTCCGCAATGCAATGCTCTACCACACGCTCAAAGTAAGCATGTTGCATCGACATCACTTCCAACTTGACGTTGGCCTCACTGCAGACTCCCCTTACCTGAGTGAGATCATCCTCCCACGGACACTGGTTAAGGTAGGTAAGCTCATCCTCAAGCCAAATCTTGAGATAAAACGCCGTAACATCGTGGCCCTGCTCCGCCAGGAGACGGAGAGCCACAGAACTATCGACCCCACCAGAGGTTAGAACAGCGATCTTCATGCCAGCACTTTAACACACGAAAGTGCAAGTGGCAAAGGAATTCTTTGCTACAATGGAGTATGCGCTGGAATCCGACCAAAGAAGAGCATTATTATGAAATACTTCGAGTATTAGAGCCGTGGGTACTCAAAAAACAGCTAGAAGCTTGGGTATCGGAGGCGATGCACATCTTTAAGCGCAGGGATCGTATTCAATATATTCTGATGCAAATCCGGTTTAAGACTGTTTTGAGGCTGCTTGAAAAACTCCCGAGAGATCCTAAGAATAAAGACGTCAAAAAGTTACAGTCGATTTATTGGAAGTTTTTCGACACCTATGCCGACCCAAACACCCCTCTTTTTCCAACCGCGGGGCTTTTCTCTGAAAGATTCCCGCCCAAATTTCCGAACCGGCTTTCACCAGATGAGGAAGAATTATTGTGGAGTAAGCTCCAAGCTGACTATGATGAGCTAGTTCACTTAATGAATACCGCAGACCTCAATCAATACCCAACTGCATTGGAAATCGTTTGGAAAGACCAACCAATTAACCACCATCCCGACGCTGATTCCCTTCTTGTCTCACAGCTTCAAGCTGCCATCGAAGAAGATAAAGTTGAAATGCAAGATGATTTCATCTTAATTGAGGATATCGATGTTTATGGTGGTGATTTACTGATACAATGTGGAGATAATTTTGCTTGGTATGCATTACTTAAGCCAGAGCAGCGAAGAATAGAAGCCCAGCTTATGAATCATTGTGCCACACCACACAAAGGAATTATTCTTTCTCTCAGAGAATATGTGCCACATCGTGGTCTTCAACCACGTCTCACTTTCGAATACATCCCTGATAACGCAAATGATTTGCCGCATTCAGTGGGAATTATCGGAGAAGCCAAAGGAAAGGGAAATAATAAACCTTCAGCACAGTATCACGAACAAATTATGTGTTTGCTAGAGACCACGCATATACTAAAGGTGGTTGGAGGGTCTTATCTTAGCGAGAATAATTTCAGTTTAGATGATTTATATCCTGCCAATAGAAAGAGGCTAAAGGAGCTTAAGCCAGAATTATTTGATGATGCCTACCTGCTGACCTATCGAAAAGATGATTTGCTTAAATGGATAAAAATTTACTATAAAGATGCACTAATTCAAGATGGCATGATTTATTCTCAAAAATTTGACGATGTTTTCGGAGGCTACCATTACATCTTAAACCATGGACTTCTTTCAGGATGTGAAAGCGGTGGATGGGGACGCCACGGAAAAGTTGATGATCAACTACAAAGGTTAGTAAATATTCTGGAAAATCCAGGCGAGTTCGATTTTTGGATTGATAGGTATGAATCTAGTGAAATATCCAATTTTTTTGACAACCTCCGCTCTCATAAACGTAAAGCAGAATATCAGAAATTCTTAGAGTTATTGGATGCAGGTATTAAGAAACATCATCTTGAACAAAGAAAAGATGAGATCTTAGAGCACATTGAAAATGATGAATGGGATGAAATACCCGATGAAATACTAGAACCGATCACCTCCGCAGCCAGAGAAGGAGAGCAAATTGGCTGGGAGTCGGGAACATTGTCAGAAATTGCTAGCTACTTACGTGATATATTTCCACTAGAAACCATCGGGACGCTTGCCGCTGGAGGCACAACTATCTCCGAAAAAGGAATTATTACTTCGCCAAGTGAATTTTTCTCATCATTTGTTGGAAGTGACACAGATATTGGCATATCTAATGATGAATGTCATCGAGTTTCTGGAATTCTTTCACGAGCCTTTGAAACCCAGGATTTTGATGAAGACGTGGCTGTCGAGATGTTTCTGGATCGATTGCACAATGAGTTCTAAAACAGAAAAAGCACCGGATTTTATCCCGGTGCTTTGCTGGACAGTCTTAATTAGACAGTCATCGGCTTGAATTCGAAGCGGCTGAGCTTGGAACCAGAGATCTGGCTCTTACCCTTGCCACCGCGCTTGCCGCGATTGCCCATCGAGGGGCTCATCACCGACTCCACCGAGCGACGAACGATGCGCTCCAGATCCGAACGAGTGAGGCTGATGCGCTCATCCGAACAATCCGAGAGCTTCTCCTCGTTCTTCTCCTCGTTCTTCTTGTTCCAGTTACGCTCGCCCGACTTCCAGTCGCGCTTGCCGCCCGACTTCTCGCCCGACTTGGAGTACTTGCCGTAGAGCGAGTAAAACTCCTTGAGGGTCAGGTTGTCTCCGTGATCGCTGATGTCCTGCAGCAAACGACCGCGGGTATCGGTGGACATCGACACGATCTTCTGGACACCACGGTAGCCGATGGTGTTCCAGATGATCTGGTTGGGAATCTGCTGATAAGCAGCCAGCTTCCGATTGATGTCCGAAATCTCGGACGGAGCGAGATGCAGTCCGGCAGTCAAGAACTTGAAGAAGTTCTTCTTGCCAAGCTGCTCGCGAACCAGACTGAACAGCGACACCATGTTGTAGTCGTTGTGCGACATAGCGTAGCTAAGCTCGCTATAGGCGGTGACGAACGTCTGGTAGTCATCCGGGCTGAACCCGAAAATCTCGGCGTTCTGGTTGATGAAGTTCTTCGAGCCATTGATCATCTGAGTATCCATTTTCGAAATCCTTTTTGAATCCGGGACGATCTAGCCCCTTAACTATTAAGGAGTTGTGACGGTTTTCTGCCGCGATTTCCCAGATTCGGGTTTTGTTCTTCGGTCGGGGGTAAGCATTGACCATTTCAAGGCTTACCGGCGCGTCTTACGCTGCTTCCCTCGAAGGAAGGCGCATAATACCACGGGCGGGAGCGGACGCAAGCCAAAAGTTCAAATTTTAAAAAGCAATAACTCCGCACACCATTAAAAAAGCTACTAGCGCAGTTATAGCCACTATTCTCAAGAAA
>Ga0315288_10003850_pt1 | contig 19109 bp, 16 predicted proteins | sample YL17G11_20_MG_FD_203454 | JGI IMG/M metagenome (GOLD analysis project Ga0315288, IMG submission 203454) | Sediment microbial communities from Yellowstone Lake, YNP, Wyoming, USA - YL17G11_20 | ecosystem: Environmental > Aquatic > Freshwater > Lake > Sediment | place: USA: Wyoming | collected... | reverse complement strand
CCCGCCCCCCCCCCGGCCTCAACCACCAGCCCGTTTGCCGACGCCAACGCCGACGCCACCTTGTCGGCCTCTCACCCCCGCGTGCGCGAGGCCACGGTGGTGGGCCCACCCCCACCCCCGGGCGGGCCGCCGCCAGACGAGCAGACTGGGCAGGCGTCGCTAGGGGCGGGGCGGGGGCCGCGCCCGCGGGCGCCTCCCGGTCCACCAGCTCGGCCGCCTCCACCGCCGCCGCCCGGGCGGCCGCCCGGGCGGCAGCCTCCGTCTCCCGGTCGGCCTCCGCCTGGGCCGCAGCTTTGGCACGCCTGGCGCGACCGTACTTGATTTTGCTGCGCGAGGTGAAGCGAGCCGCTTGCTTCTTGTGTGGTTTTCCGGATGGTGCGTCGACTTCGAATGGCGGCGACAAGCTGCGCTTGCTACCGCGCGGCATGGCGAGCAGGCCTGGAGAAAGACGGGAGAAGGTGAGAGCGGTGGTGAGAGAGGCGAGAGAGGTGTGGTGAGGCGCGCGAGAGAGGTCACGCGCGTGCGGCTGGGAGGATGGGGGGGAAGGGGGGCGGGCGGGCGCGGGAGGGAGAGGGGCGGGGGCGGAAGCTGAACAGGCACGCGCGGCTCGACCCCCGCCCTCGCCCTCGCCCCCCTCTTTTTCTCTCTCCCTCTGCTCACGCTTCCGGCGCACGCCCGGCCCCATCTGGCCTATCCCGGGAGGGCCTGTCCGAGGAGAGAGAGAGACAGATGGATGGAGGGAGGGGAGGGGAGGGCTGCCCCACCCCTCAGGGCGGGGCCGGGCCGGGCGGGCGGCCCCGAACCCCCCACACGCCTTCTTCTGCTCTCACCATTTTTCCCTTTTTCCTTTTTTCCCTCAACCTCTCTTTTGAACCAGTCACGCCGCCTTCACTCTACCTTCTTCTGTGGTCGGGTGGCACGCGCGCCATACCCGCCCACACACTGCACCCTCCGCCGCCCGCGGCCGGGTCCGTGTGGGCGTGTGTGGGCACCCTGCCACCCACCACCAAAACGAATACAAAAATAAAATGACCAGGCCGCGGGCCCCGAACTTCACGCCCGGAAAGCTTGCTTCTCGGGCGTGCAGATTCGGGCTTGGCACACACAGGTGCGTGGACTCGTGGAGCCATGCATAGCATAGCGTGCACGTAGCGCCTGTGCGCACTGTAAGAAATCCAGACCCTAAGGCCGTCAGACGCTCTCTACATTTCCAAAGCAAGATGGCCTTGGGGCGCTAGTCGCCCATTGGCGGCGCTGGGTGGAAAGCGCTTACTACCCCCTGGTCGTCTGGAACTGGCCACAGTCTGGCACAGATTCTGACTCTGCTCCGGAGGAAACTCCGGAGTAGAGGCCGACTTTGCTGGGCTGCCGCTCACCCTCAGGTCACCGAAGAATGCTTTTACTCGGTGGCGAGCACTCGACTTGTAGGAGAACGAGATGAGGCCCCACCATTGTAAGAGACAAACATGAAAAAGCCAACCCAATAGTCAGCCCCTGATCTCTTCTAGCACGCTGACATAGCTCGCACTCCGGGCAAGCGCGCCCAACACACGCCACCAGGTCAACTGGGAGGAATGAGCTGCCAGGCCACGCAGGACGGCCGCGGGGCCGGTCGGGGCTGACAGGATGGTGATGGGCCCTCCCTTCCCTTCCCGCCCCGACCGCCGTGGCCGCCCAACGAGGGCGGGCACCACCACGAGCGCGGCCGGCCCCAGCCACGCGAGATACCAAGGCAGGCTGCGCAGGCGCCAGGACGCGACGGCCGCCACCGTCCTCCTAGCCTGCGACGGGTTGGCGGTGGGGCTGGACGCCGTGAGTGGGACCGTCAAGTGGCGGGTCCCCGTCGGCGGCGCGCCCACCGGAAGCGACGGCCTCGCGGCAGCCACCCGGCCGACCGCGGCCGCGGTCGCCGCGTGGTTGGGATGGCCCGTCACACCGCCGCGGTCAAAGCTCAGCAGGACAGCCGTGCCTGGCTGAGCGCGCAGGGCGTTAATGATGGCGTCGGCCGCCGCCCCCACATCCCAGGCCGTGTGCATGCCGTCCTGGGGGGGGGGGAGGGGGGGGGGAAGTGAAGAAAATGTGATTGTGAGCCCACCGGCGTTGTTGAAATGGGGAGCGGCACAACAAAGGGGAGGTGGGGCGTTGACAAAATAAAGGCGTCCGACACCACTCCGGCCGCAAAACCCCAGCCAGCAAGGGCCCTGAGTTAAATGTAGCACGAAATTTGACAGCCCAGCCCATGGAGGAAGGCGCGGGACTGCTTCGAAACGTGCAGAGAGGGGGGGGAGGGGGGGGAGGCCTCTTTTTTTTGTCCCCATCACCCCCTACTTTTTTTTTACCTGCAGGCCCGGGTGGTCGATCACGGTCACCCTTCCTGCGCGGCTGCCTAAAAGGGCCGGCAGCGCGGCGGCCACTTCTTTGATCCGCACCGCGCCCAGGCCGGCGGCGTTGCCTAAGAAGACGAGGAGGGGAGAGGGTCAGAACGGGAGAAAAAAACGACCACTCTGCCTGGAGAGAGGGTTTGCCTTCCCCCCCTCTTTCCTCTCCACGCACCGGTCGACAGGCACAGCACGTCCACGACCACCACACCTCCCAGCGGGCCCCTGCCACGCCCTACCCTCAACAGAGCGGGCACAAAGAAGAGGGACTCGTCGTCCGGGTGGGCGGTGGCGAGGAGGAGGCGCCGGCGGGGCGGCGGCGGGTCGACGGCGGCCATTGGGTGGGGGTAAGCGATGGATGGCGCGTAACACACCGGCTACAGCGCTCGCGCTGTAGGTCAGGGGGGGAGCATTGGTGCCAGCGTACGAGCCAGGTGCGTGGGCGTGGGCGTGGGAGGGCCCCACGCACGGGGGGGAGGCCACGCCGGAGAGAGCTCGCCCCGCAAAACCGACAGTGAGAAAGTAGCGAAAGAAACGCGCCCCACTCGTACGAAAGAAACGGGCGCGTCCTCCCCCCAGCACGCGCACGCGCCCACCGCACATGGAGCCCTCGTCCGGCCCACCCCCTGAGGGCTCCCTCCTGGCCGTCATCGGGGATGAGGTAGGCGGTGGGCGTGTGCGAGAGCGCCTTGTGTTCGCCCCAAAATGCCTCCCCATGCACGTCACGTCCCACTCTCCTCTCCACCAGGATACCGTCACCGGCTTCCTCCTCGCCGGCGTCGGCCACGTCGACTTGCGCCGCAACAGCAACTTCCTCATCGTGAACGACAGTGAGTCAAGAGAGGTGGATGTGTGAGGGGGGAGAGAAGATGAAGGGGGGGGGGGGGGGCGGGCGCCCCGCGCTCTCAACCGCACGCGACCGGGTGGGCGCCCCCCCCCCCCCCCCCCCCCCCCCCCCCCCCCCCCCCCCCCCCCCCGCCCCTCGATCTCAACCTCTCTCGACCGAGTGCCCCCCCACCCCACCCCCCTGGCGCCCGTTTCTCCTCCCGTGCCCAGCTCTCCTCCGCGCACACGCTCACACACGTGCCCGCCCCCTTGCCACACGTGCCCAACACACCCTCCCCAGAAACCCCTGCCAGCCGCATCGAGTCGGCCTTCCGGGAGTTTGCGGCCCGCCCGGACATCGCGGTCATCCTCGTCACCCAGCCGGTGGCCGAGGAGATCCGCCCGGCCATCGCCGCCCACGCCGCCGCCGTCCCGGCCATCCTGGAGATCCCTTCAAAAGACATGCCGTACGAACCCGAAAAGGATGCGGTTCTGGCCCGGGTGCGCCACCTGCTGGGCGGCGAGAGCGCGGCGGCGGGGCGGGCATGAGATGAATGTGGTTGAGAGCTTTTGTTGCTTCATTTTTAGATTTGGTTTGAGAGCGCTTTTTTGTCCTTCTTCTGTGATTGTGCGTCCTTGTGTGTGTGTCTCTGGTGCGTAGGCGAGGATGCGGCCGGCGGGGGTGAGGGCCCTGAGCGCACAGAGGAAGAGAGATCAAAAGGTTGCATGCTCTACCGTGCGGGACGGCCCGGCAAGCGCGAGGCCCTGTTACTTTGCAATTCGTTTCTCGCCCTCCCGCTCACACAAGCAGGTGCGTGTGTCCCACACTCTCATCACCCCCTTCCTCGCCCCCTCAGCCGCCCTCTGCCCGGGATGTCCTCCCCATCAGCGGACGCCGCCCTGGCGACCGTGCTGGCATCGCTCGGCGGCGACACCCGCACATTCCTGGCCGCCGCATTTCGGTGTGCGGCGCGGGCTGCCCCGTTCCCGGAGGGCGCGGACGTTGCGGGTGAGTTGGCCCGCCTGTGGGGTGAAGCACAACCGGGACAGGATGCCACCCGACGAGGCGAGGCGAGTGGAGTGGAGGTGGCAGGGGCGGCGCCACCCGTCGAGGACACCCCGCTGTCTCAAGATGATGGTGGTACAGCTCCTGCCGGCCCGGCCGCGAAAGTGACAGGGGCCGCCAGCCCGCCGCCTCCCGCTTCCACCACCAGCATCGGTGACCAGGAAGGGGAGGAGGCGGAGGAGGCAGCTGTGACCGCCGCCGCCGCGGCCGCCGCCACCTCCTCCGTCCTGAAACCCAACGCCGGCAACGGCGCCGACCTGCTGGCATACAGTTGGACGCAGACGCTGGCGGAAGTGGTCGTCACCATCCCGCTGACCGGGTCTGGGCCGGGCGGTCGCCTGCGGGCGGCGGACTGTGACGTGTCCGTCACCCGCACCCAGCTGCGGGCGGGCGCCAAGGGCGGGCCCCCCACCCTGGACGGCCCGCTTGCCGCGCCAGTCCAAGCGGACGAGTGCGTGTGGAGCGTGGTGGACGGCCGGGCGTTGGAGCTGACCCTGGCCAAGGTGGACGCCATGCGGTGGTGGGGGTCGGTTGTGGAGGGCCAGCCGGCCATTGACACGGCGGCCGTGGAGCCGGAATCCTCCAAGCTGGGCGACCTGGACGGCGAGACGCGGGCGACCGTGGAGAAGATGATGTGGGACCAGCGCCAGAAAGCCCTGGGCCTGCCCACCTCCGAGGAGGCGGCCCGGGCAGACGCGCTGCGCAAGTTCATGGCTGCCCACCCGGAAATGGATTTCAGCCAGGCCAAGATCGGGTGATGGAGAGGAGGCAGGGCCAGGGCCGCTGAGAAGGTAAAAAGAAGGAGAAAATTAAAAATAAACACAGAACGCGCTAGCTCGCTTCACTCGTCCAATTGCCCGCGGCCCCCCTCACACCAGCACGGCACACCAAGCCCGCCCGTGTGGGGTTTCATGGACAGACCGTCCCCTACCAGGGGTGGCCTGGCCAGCACGTCAGCCGGGCCGGGCACCGTGCGGGCGGCGGCAGCGCAACGCGCGAGCGTTCGCCCGCCGGCGCCCGCGGGCGCGTCCGGGCGGCCTTGCCGCCTGGCGCGCCAGGCAAGGGGCCTGCCCTCACTGAGCCTATCCCGATGGCTGGTATACCCGTCTGGTGTGAGCCTGCCAGGGTCAGGTTGTGCCCTGCCGCCCCAGCCGCCGTCACAGCCGCCGCCTGGGGTGGCCGTCGCATTTGTCTGCCGGCACGGGACTGCCCAGCGCAGGCCAGCCCGCCCGGCCTGGGCGGCCGACTCTGGCGGCGGCGAGGGAGAGGAGGCTGGCGATGGCGGGCTGGCAGGCCCCTCGCCCGTTGCCGCCCCCCCAGCAGGCGGTGACGGCGACCCCCTCGCCCCACCACCCCCACCGCCCGCGCCGGCCTTCCCGGGCTCCCTCCTGCCCGTCCCCTGGGGCTTCGACACTGTCGTCGGCGTCATGGCCTTGTGGCTGGTCGCCTTCTGGGCGCTGGGCTACATCGTGGTGCCAGGCCTGCTGGAACTGTTGGGCATCACCCGGGAGGCACTCAGCCCGCGCAGCCAGGTACAAAATACAAAAAAAAGGGAGAGAAGAGAATAGGAGTGGTGCTCCCCCCCCCCCCTTCTCATCTCCACCTCCATCTCCATCATCCGCGCAGGCCGTCGTCCACCTGGGCCTGGACTGTGGCGAGCTGGCTGTCACAGCCGGCGTCTTAGCCCGCTGCCTGCGCCGGTATCGCCCGCGCGAGCTCGGCTGGTTCCGGGCGCGCGCGCCGCCAGCAGTGCGCGCAGCGCGCCTGGCCGCAGCCGAAGCGGCGGCTGTCTCTGCCGGGCCACGAGCCGCGGGCCTGGCCGCCGCCCTGCCCGCCCCCGTGCGGGCCGCCCTGTCCGGCTGGGTGCTACCCCTGGCTGCCACGGTCGCCGCGTTCCCCTTGGTGGACGCGGCCGCCGCTCGGGCGCACGCCCTCTTTCCCATCGTCGATGCAGCGGCCGACGCGCTCGCGGCTGGAGGTGGGGGGGGCGGCGGCGGCAGCACAGGCGCGGGCTTGCTGGAGGCCGCCATCGCGGCTGGCGACCCGGCCACGTCCGGCCTGTACTTTGCGGTGGTCGCCCTGTGCGCGCCGCTGTGGGAGGAAGCCATCTTCCGGGGGTTCCTGCTCCCCTCCCTGGCCGCCACGCTGCGCCCGCCGGCCGCAGTCGCGGCCAGCGCGCTCGTCTTTGCGCTCGCCCACTTTTCCGTGCCGCGCTTCGTGCCCCTGCTCCTGTTGGGCGGCCTGTTCGGGGCCCTGTTTGTGCACACCCGGTCGCTGGGCACGGCTGTAGCGGCGCACGCCTTGTGGAACGTCTACATTTTCGCGCACCTGCTGACAGCGGCGGGTGGGGGTGGCTAGAAAGAAGTGCGCGAAAATGCGCGAGCCTGCACTCGGGAGGTTATTTCTTTGAGTAAGAAAATTCACGTTTCACGCCCCGGCCCGCCTGTAGCACTTTGCGTGCGAACACGCACACATCTCTCATCCTCCCTTCCGCTCACACGCCCACGCACTCCATCGCCTTCCACGCCCCGCCGTCCACCCGTTTGACCATGGCCTTGATCTGGCCGCCCGGGCCGACCTCGACCAGGCGGTCCTTGCGCCAGTCGTGCACTAGGGCCGCCAGCGTCTCCTCCCAGCGCACGGGTTCCACCAGCTGGCGGGCCAGTAGGGCTGGAATGCCGGCCGCCGCGGCCGCATCATCGCCCGGCGCCCCGCCCGGGCCTGGGCAGCCCGGAAAGGGGGCGGCCGTCACGTTGGAAAGGACAGGCATCCGCGGCGCGCGAAAGGCCGCGCCTGCCAGGGCGGCCTCCAGGGCGGCCCGGGCGGGCGCCATGAGCGGGGTGTGGAAGGCGCCCGCGACCGCCAGGTGGGCGGCTTTCAGGGCGCCCGCCGCGCTCGCAGCCGCGGCGGCCGCGTCCAGGGCGTCCGAGTGGCCGCCCAGGACCCGCCCGGTCGGGAACAGGCGGTTGGCGACCGCGCACACGGTCCCGGGCCCGCCCGCCGCCCGGCCCGCCGCGGCGGCGGCTTCCACCTCCGCATCGTCCAGGCCGATGATAGACAGCATGCCGTGCGGGCGCCCTCCCGCCCGGGCGGCGGCCGCCATGGCCGCCCCGCGGGCGGCCACAATGCGCAGGCCATCGCGGAAGGAGAGGGCGCCGGCAAAGACGAGGGCTGCATACTCGCCCAGGGACAGGCCCGCCGCGGCGGAGCAGGCGGCGACGGCGGCCTCGCCTCGTTCCGCCCGCAGCCGTTCCACGGCGGCCAGGCCCGCAATGAACAGGGCGGGCTGGGCGACCTCCGTTGCGTCCAGGGCGGCCGCCGGCCCAGCCACGCACTTGGCCAGCAGGTCATAGCCCAGCACGTCCCGCGCGTCGGCCAGCATGGCCTGGACGGCGGGCAGGTGGGCGACGGCGGCCAGCATGCCAACAGTCTGGGCGCCCTGGCCCGGGAATAGGAAGGCGACGGGCGTGTCCGGGACGGGCGGGTGGGGGGGGAGAAGGGGCAGCACGGGCGCGGCCGGCGTGACGGTGGCGGTCGAGGTGGCCGCGCCCGCCACCGTCACGCCCGCACCCGCGGCGGCTGCCCGAGAATCCCGTTTGGCCCGGCGGGCGGCCTTGTCCTTGGCCCGCCTGCCTTCCTCTGCCGGGCGTGAATTTGAAAAAAAATGGGATGGAACGGAATGGAATGGTGAAGGGTTGAGAGAACGCGGCAGCGCGCATTTTGTCTCCCATCTCTCTCTTTCCTCTCTCTCACCTGGGTACGGGTGCACATAGTCCGCCGCCCACCCTTTCACCACGTCCACCCCGTAATCGTACAGGGTCCACCAGCACCCGATGTCCGGGTGCGGGCGCCGGGCTTTGGGCGTGCCCGCGTACTTGGCCTCCAGCGCGTCCAGGGCCGCCCGGATGGCCGGGTCGGGGACCGCCACCTCGGCTGGCGTCTTGCGGCCCGGGTCCAGGTAGGGGTCATAATCCTTGGTGCGGATGATTGGGTCGGCGCCCCGGGACAGGAGGTACTCGTAAATCTCCAGGTAGCTGGATGGAGGAAGGGAAAGAGAAGGGGCGTGTGAGAATGGGAGGAGGCACCCTTGCGCGCGTGTGCCTGTGTAACCGCCCCTCCCCCTTTCTTTTTCTTTACCCATCGTAGTGCGCCAGGTAGGCCGCCCGGTGCAAGGGCGTGAGCCCCCGGTCATCCGCCTGGTTGACCTCCGCGCCCAGGTCTTCCACCAGGTGGGCCAACATGTCTAGCTGCTTGTACGTCGTCGCAAAGTGGGCGGGGCCGCCCGCGCCGTTGTCCTGGGTCACAAAGTAAGGGTCGTCCGCCATGATGGCGCTCAGCGCCGCCTTGTCGCCCAAGCGGACGGCCGAGTAGAATGCGATGGGCTTGTGGGCTGGCTGAGGCGGGTACCGGCCGCAGCCGGTCAGGTCGCGGGGCATGGTTTTGAGCGTGGGGAGGAGGGAGGGGGGAGGAGGAGGAGGGTGCGGAGTTTACGAGAAGTGTGCGAAAATAGCGCACGACTCTCGAGGCCACTCCTAGGCGCGCTCTCGCTTTCAACTCACCCCACGGGCGCCACCCCGCGCGCGCCAGTGACACGTACACACGACCTGCCTGGAAGCTTGCTCCCCCCACCATATTCCCAACTTGGCAGGCCGGCGCGCACGCACACACGTGTGCCTCAATCCTGCTTTCTGATGCGAGCGCCGGCGTCGGCCGCGCTCGGCCGCGCCATCGCTGCTACCGCCTCCACCTCCACGGCACAAGTGGCACCATTGCGGGTCGACCATGCCGCCCTGGTCGCTCGCTTCCTGTCCAGCTCGACCGCGGGGTTGGCTGGCGCCGGACGGGCCGCGAGCTGGGGCGTGCGCGCCCGCGTCGCTGCGGCATTCCCGACGACGGCCAGGGCTGCTGCTCTCGTTGCCCAGACTCACAACCACGACGCCCACCTCGCCCGCCGGGTCGCCGCCTTCCGCCAATTTAGCCGAGGGTACGCTGCGGATGCCGCCCGATCTCCTGGCGATGCCGATACTTCCCCCAGCCCTAGCAGGGCGGGCGGCAACCAGGCCCCACGCCGGGCAGGGGCCGCCCCAACCTCGACCCAGCACCCGCCCTCATTCTCGCCCCGCCCGCTGCTGCGCCCACCGCGCCGGGGTGGGGGCGCAGACGGTGGGGCGGGCGCCCACGCTGCCACCGCCTGGCGCAGTCGCGGCGGCGCGGGCGGGCCCCTGGCCTTCCTGGCCAAGACTGGGTCGGCTCGCCCCAAACGCCCGGCCGTCGAGGCGGGGGCCGACACGGTCGGCGCGTCCCGGCCGCGGGCGGTGACGATGGCGGCTGCGCTTGATGAAGGTGGGGATGAGCACAACAACGATGTGTCCGTCCTGGCGGTGGTGGCAGCTGGTGAAGACGACGACGACGACGGCGACGGCGACAACTCGTCCGCCTGGGCCGACTGCGGCCCGGCCTTCTCCTTCACCGCCCGCGCATTCTACGTGGGCCGCCGGGCAGAGGGCTGCCTGGCCCGCCTCCGGTCGACGGCTGCAGTAGATGGCTTGGCCACGGTGTGGGATGAGCCATCCAGCGTCATGTTCCGGCTGGGCCGGGCTGACGGGAGTGCGGGCGACCAGAATGAGGAGGGTGGAGCGGCGGCGCTGCATCCGCCCCCCGCCCTTTCCCCTGCCGCCGCCGACGCCGACGCCTCCACGCCCAGCCTAGCCGTCACGGACCAGTACGTTGCCGTCTTTGCGCCCATGGGCGCGGTCGTCTTCTTCAACACGCCCGGCGGCGGCGGCGACGCCGAGGCCGCCCTGTGGGCCCGCCTGACCGCGGGCGGGCGGCTGACGTGCGGGGAGGCCACCCACGCCGACAACGTCCGCCTCCTGGTCGCGCCCGGCCTGGACGCGCCGACCCGGACGGCGGGGGACGCCCTCATCCTGCGCCACCCGGGGACGGCAGTCATCAAGACCGTCGCCTGCGTCGCCGCCCAGACGGTCGCCCTCCATTTCTATGAGGCCCAGGTCGACGCCGACCTGGAGCGGTTCCGGGGCGCCAACGCGTCAATGGCCGCGACCGGCTCCTTCAAGGCCGGCACCAGCAAGGAAGCCCTGCTGAAGGCGGTGGCCCGCAACAATGTGCTGATGGCGACCATCATGGGCGGCGGGGCGGGCGCGGCAGCGGACCCGTACACGGGCGCGGGCGCCGGGAGCGGCAAGAAGAAAAAAGGGGGCGGGGGTGGTGGGGGTGGGGGTGGGGGTGGGGGTGGGGGTGGGGTGGCCGGCCTGCCCGAAGCGGCGGCCGGTGCGCCCGCCCCGCCGACCACCACCCGGGGCGACGCCATCGGCATCATGTCTCGCCTGGACGTGGCCTGGCATGACCCGACCTGCGCGGCCGTGTACGACCACCTCCGGGACGACCTGGAGATTGATGGGCGGCTGGCCACGCTGGGCGCCAAGCTGACCTTTGTCCAGGACAACCTCAAGTATTTCTTGGAGATCATGCAGAACAAAAAGTCAGACACGCTGGAGTGGACGATCATCGTGCTGATCGCCGCGGAGATCGGGGTGTCCCTGTACGACCTCTTTTTCAAAGGGGCGGGCTGAAGAAGAAGAAGGGAGTGTCGAGGGGGTGAGATAGAGAGGGGTGCGTGAAAATTCGAACAACAAAAAAGACGTCTCCACACACACCGCCGCACACCATAGCACACGCACTCGCACACGCACGCACACCGCAGCGCAGCAGTAGGAAGAGGAAGCACCCTGGGAATAAAAGGAAAGAAAGGAGCGCACTCTTCACACACACACACACACACACTCACACACACACTCGCACCACGCCCAGCACCATTTCACCCCCCCATCCATTTTCTCTCTCTCCTCTCATCATCGTTCACCATTCAACCTACTCGTGGTGGTCGCCCAGAGCGTGGAACATGTTGGCCGGCAGCGGAGGAGGAGGAGGCGCGGATGCGGCGGGCGGGCCACCGACCCCACCCCCAGCGGGTGATGGGATGGGCAGGCCAGGCGGCAGGCCGGGCGGCGCGCCAGACGGGCCTGACCGGCGCTCGCCGCCGCCACCACCGCCGCCGCCGCCGCCGCCGCCGCCGCCGCCGCCGCCGCCGCCGCCACCACCGCCGCCGCCCCCGCCGCCACTGGCCTTGCCGTCCCGCCCGCTGCGCCGGTCACGCCCACTCCGGCGTTCCCGGGCGCCGGGCGAGGGGGCGGCGCCGTCACGGTTGCCGCCGCCACCCCCACCCTCGGCCCTGCCGCCCCGGCGGCGGTCGCCCCCACCACGCTCCCCGCCGCCCCCCACCCGGTCACCGCGCTGGGTGGCGCCGCCGCCGCCGCCGCCACCGCCGCCACCGCCGCCGCCGCCGCCACCGCCACCGCCGCTGCGGCCGGCACGCCCACCAGGCCGGTGCGTCTCCCCGACCCGGGCGCCGGCACCACCGCCGGCTTCACCACGCCCGGCAGCAGCGCCGCCGCCCTCCCGGCCAGCGACAGCAGGGGCGGCCCCCGGCGCAGGCGCCGCGTCGGCCTTGGCCGCCGCGCCGCCCTCACCACCACTCTCCGCCATGCTCGCCGCCTTCTCGGCCACCTCCACTTCGGCGGTCCGTTTCGCCTGGCGCTCCTCGATCTCACGCAAGCGGGCAGCCGCATCGACGGGCTTGGCATCTCCAAACGGATTGGATTTGGGCTTGGCAGCGGAGGGGGGCATGGTGAGCGAGGCCGCGCTGCCGGGGCCCGCATCGGGCACCACCGGCACGCCTCCAGCGGGAGACGCCCGGGAGGGCGGTGCCGGCCCGCCAGCCGGGGCGGGCGGGCCGCGGGACCACCGGTCGCCCGCGTCCGCCGGGCCGGAACCCCCACCAAAGCGGCTGGGCGGGGACGGGCCCGGCAAGGGGGGGCCGCCACCACCGCGGGCCGTGGGGAAGCCGCCCGGCCCGCCGCGGGGTGGCCCCGCCCGGTCGTTGTACCGGTCGCCAAAGCCGCCGCCGCCGCCGCCCCGGGGCGGGCCGCCCGGGCCGCCCGCGCCACCACCACCTCCACCTGAACCACCACCACCAGGCCGGGCGGCGGCAACCTCCACCCGCAGGGGCCGGCCCCGCAGCAGAGCGCCGTCGTGGGCCAGCGCCCGGCCCAGGTCGGCCTTGGAGGCGACCTCCACGAAGCAGCCCCGGGCCCGGCCGGCGTCGCCGGGCTTGAGCAGGTACGAGTCGATGACCTAGAAGGAAAGGAGCGAGAAAAGATGAGGAAAGAGGGGGGAAGAAAAAAAAAAAAAAAAAAACAATGCCCCCAGCTCCTTTTTTTTGTTGCGCCCCAACTGCAAAGACCCGCCGCCCACCTCCTCCCTCACCTTGCAGTCCTTGGCAAACACAGCTGCCAGGTCGGCCGCCAACACGTCGTTGGGCAGGTTGCCCACAAACAGCTTGAACGGCGGGCCGGCCCCAGCGAGAGCGGCAGCAGCGCCGCCGCCGCCGCCGCGGGCGGGCGCGGCGGACGATGCCAGCGGCGCGCCGCCGCCAGAAGGCCGGCTCAGCAGGCTGGACTGTCCAGGCAGGTCGACTGCGCGTGTGTGGGTGGTAAGAGTGTGAGAGAGAGCGGGTGTGCCGGCGGTCTTTCCCCACCCGCCATCCCCTCTCCAAAAAAAACGCACGCTCGTCGACCTCGTCGTCCGCCCACCGCCCGCTGGCGGTCGCCTTCAGGAAGTCGTCCGCACCCGCCGCGTGAGCGGCTGCGCCCTCGCCTGTTGAGTGTGAGGATGCGTGTGGTGGTGTAGTGGTGGTGAGTGTGACCGGCGGAAGGTGTTTTGTCTTTCGGAGATCGCTCGAGAGCTAGGAGCATGCGGCTCTCTTTTGCTCCCCGCCGTGGGGACATTAAAACAACGCACCTGCTGTGGGCACCATCCTGTTGCGGGTGGGTGGGTGGGTGGATGGGTAGGGGCAGGGGGACGGGGCGCGTGTTGATGTGTTGTGAGGTGAGTGTAAGTGAGGTGATCATTTTTCATGTCACACACACAAGAGAGAGAGAGAGAGAGAGAGAGCCACGGCCAGTGCGTTCGTGCGTTTGGTGCGTTTGTATTTGTTGCACGTCCCCCTCTCAAAAGCTGGTCGCAAAGTAGGCCGGCTCATTGCCCGGCGTGAACTTGATATTGCAGCCCAGCGCCCGCTTTTGTGGGCGAGACACGGGCCGGCCGCCCAGGACGTCGTCCAGGGCGGCCCGCAGGTCGGCGCAGGTCGCCACGTCGGGCGGGTCCTTCTTAGGGCGGGCGTCGCAGGCTTGGCCGTGGTACTGCAAGGTGCCGGCCCCGTCAAAGACGTAGAATTCAGGGGTGCAGGCGGCCATGAACGACTTGGCGACGGCCTGGGTCTCGTCAAACAGGAATGGAAACGGGTTGGCTAGGGCGCGGGCCTCCTCAACGAGGGCGGCCGGCCCATCCTGGGGGTGCGTGTCCAGCGAGGACGAGACGACCGCCAGGATGCGGACGCCGCGCGGGGTGTACTCCTTAGCCAGGGACACCAGGGCGTCCTTCAATAGCTTGACAAAGGGGCAGTGCGGGGCGTACCTGGGGTGTGGGGGTTGGGGGGGGCGAGGGGTGAGAAAAGGGAGTGTCGGGGGGGCACTTGCGGGAGGGCGGCGAAGCAAGAAGGAAAAATCAAAAAATAAATAAATAAATAACGCACCAGATGACCAAGGTCGCCGCCGCGCCGGGCTCGATAGAAGAAATGGCCTTGCCCGTCAGGGGTTCGGGTAGGCTGAACGCCGGCAGCTTGAAGGAGCCGACCTCCACGTCCTTGGATTCGGTGCGAACCATGACGCGCGTGGTCGCCAGCCGGGTCGGCGCTCCGCGCGTGGTGGGCGAGACGAGCCTGCGAGCGGCGGGGTTGCGGGGCGCCCGAGGGGAGCAGCAGCGAGGGCTTACACACTGCCAGGGCTTAGACACACTGGCCATGGGATGGGGTAGACGCGTAGGCCCCGGGGCTGTGTGCGCGTTGGAGATCGGGGCCCTGGCCGCAAATTCTCCGACGCAGAAATGCGCGGGGCGTGCGGCCCTCGCTTCGTTTTGATTTCATTTCACACACACACAAATACACTCTCATAATTCTCATTCTTCCAGCCCGCCCGGGACGGCACCCACCCGTCGCAGCGTGCCAAGGAACAGGCGCAAGGCGGCCCCGCCGGCGGCGGGCGGCAGGGGCGGCCCGGTCAGGAGCTCGCGCACCCAGGGCGCGGCCGCAGCGGCCGCGGCCAGGGCCGGGCGGGCCTCCACCGCGGCCGCCCCAGCCACCAACGCCCGGGACCAGGCGACCAGGGCGGCGCCCGCGGCGGCGGCCAGGCTGGCAGACACGTCGTCGGTAGAGGAGGCGCTGGCGACACGGCTGGCGCGGCCGGCCTGGGCGGCCCGCACGGCCGCTGCCGCCCAGCCCCGCTGGAGGGTGACGACCAGGGCGGCCTCCGCGTCGGCGGCCGGCCCGCCGCTGCCCGCCGCGTCCGCCATGGCCGCATCGCCACCCTCCTCCTCGTCTGCCTCATCAGCAGGTGGTGGCTGAGTCGCATCAGCCCGCAAGATGAGGGCGAGGGCGTGGGCGACCGCGGCGGTCGTGGCGTCGGACGGGGGTGCCAGCGCCGCGGGCGATGAGGCCTGCAGGCGGGCGCCCACCCAGCCGCTCAGCGCAGTCGCTGCCGCGCCAGCCGCCACGGTCGGTAGGCCGGCCGCGGGCGGGAGGGCCTCCCGCAACGCGGTCGCAGGCCGCCCAGTCATCAGACCAGCCAGCACGGTGCAACCAGCTGCCAGGGCGGCGTCCTCGGAGTCTCTGGTGCAGGCGGCCCGGGCAGCAGCCGCGACGGCGCCCGCCAGGCCGGCCAGCGCCCGGGCGTCGCGCCCGGCGGCCAGCCAGGCGTCCCGGTCGCCATCGTCCAAGTCCAGGGCGGCCGCCGCGTCTTCATCATCATCCGGCGCGGTCGCCAGGGCGAGGACGGGCAGGAAAAAAGGGGCCACCCCACCCCGGGTCGCCCCGAGCAGGGGCGGCAGCAAGGCCCGCGGGCGCGCGCCAAACGCAGCGGGCGCGTCGGCCAGCAGGCGGCCGAGCGAGCGGGCGGCGGCCGGGACGAGCGGGTCGGCCGCCAAGGCGACCGGCCCGGCCGCCGCCCGCAGTTCCAGGTAGTCCAGGGCCTGCTCCACGGAGTCTTGCAGGGAGCTGAACGCCCGGACGGCCATAGCGTCTGGAAAAGAGCAGGAGGTGGTGGTGGTGGTGGTGGGTGGGAGGGCCTGCAGCCCACCCAGCAGCGGAGGCGGCACCCGCCCCACGCCGCCACTCTGTCCTTCTTCCTCTCCGTCCTCCTCCTGTCCTGACGCCAAGGCACCTAAGGCACCCTCCACCAGGGCTAGGACGGACGGCAGGACGCGGGCGGCCCGGTCGCCCGCCGTCTCCGTGTTGTTGTTGTTGTTGTTGCTGTCGTTTTGAGGTGGCGCACGGCCCTTTGAGGGGCCCGCCCCTCCCTTGGCCGCCGCCCACCGCGCCTCCGCCGCGTCAAAGTCGACAGCCGGCACCAGGCCGGCCGCAGCTGCCACGACGGAGGGTGGCGGCTCCGGCTTGGGCGGGCGCGGCGACGAGGCCTCATCGCCGTCGCCGTCAATCTCTTCGACGGGCTGAGCAGGTGCAGCCGTGGACGAGGCCGCGCCCACGCCACCAGGCCTCGCCACGACCATACTCCCGCCCGCCTCCGCGTCTCTGAACCCTAGCGTCGCCTCCACGCGCAAGACTTCCGCCAAGACGCGCATGAATTCGGCGGGGCTGGCCGCCGGGTCGGCCGCCACACGGGGCGGCGGAGGGGCCTGCCACCAGGCGGGCCCCGCGATGGACGCGAGGCCGGCCGCTGCCGCGAGCGTCGCATGGCGAGCGCCCGCGCCCGCCCGCGCCCGCAGCAGGGATGCAAGCCCCGTCCGGGCGACGACGGGCCACCCACCCGCGTCGGCCCGGGCTGACCCGGCCAGGCGGGCGTCCAAGGCCGGGCAGGCGGCGGCCAGGCCAAAGGCGCGGGCCAGCGCGTGCACGGCCGCCAGCTGGGCCGCTAGCGAATCGGACGCAGCAGGTGGACCGCCCGCGGCGGCGGCAGCGGCGGCGGCAGCTACTGCTGCGTCCCCTGGCGACACGTACAGTGCGTCCGCCAGGGCCGGCACAGCTGACGCCAGCGCCGCGGACGCGCCGTCGGCTTGCACAGCCCGCCCATCATCAGCGGCCAGGGCAGCTGCGACCAAACGAATGGCCAGGCCCCGCCAGGGTGGGACCGGGTGGCCCGTGGATGGCGCCGTCGCGGCCAGGGCGGCGCAGGCACCGCCAAGGACGCCCACTAGCGCAAGACCACCACCGCCACCACCCTCCATCAGGCCGACCAGGCATTCCAGGGCATCGCCGGTCGCGCAGGCTTCCGTGGCTGGGTCGGCTGCCGCCGAGGCGGGCGGGCCCAGGGCGGCCGCTGCACCCCGGGCCGCGACGATCTGAAGATGGTTCATCATGGGTGTATTGTTGTTGTGGGGTGGTGAGACTTTCTTTGCTGTCGCTCCCCCCTCGCTGTGTTGTTTTACCGTTGAAAAAAAAAAAAGGCAAAACACGCGCGCGCCTTCCCAATGAAGGGGGGTGCGCAAAAGAGTGGGCAGGGGGGGTGCACTCCTGGTCTCGCAAAGCATTCTAGAGGGACAGTGTTGTAAGCATGGTTTCGCTGGGGGGGGATAAGGGGTTGGGAGCCGCGAGCTGCGGCTTCCACGCCCCTTCCCCCACCATCAACATACGGGCGCACAGCTCTCGACTTTGCTTGCTGGGTTTGTTTCGCTCTTTGAAAACAAAACAAAAGAACTCACCTTGACCAGGGCCGGCGCCAGGCCGACGGCGGTCGGGTGGGCCGCCACATCAGGCAGGCGGACAAAGGCGGACAGGACGGCGACGGCCAGGGCGCAGCCGCCCGCGTCCTTGAGGGCGCGGTCCGGGTCGGGTGCGGAGGAGGACTGGAGAGATGGGAGATGAGGGCAGGTTGAGCGTTTTTTTTTTTCCTTCCGTGCGCCCCTCCGCTCTTCTCTCTGTCTCGATCACGCTGCACTAACCTCCACGCCGTCCCCAGTCTGCTGGCTCAATGGTAGCAGCAGGCGTTCCATGAATTGGAGGCCGACCGCGTCGCAGACCGCCCGCAGGGGCGCGGTCGAAGCAGCGGGAGCATCGGCACCGCCGTCGCGGTCGCCACTGCCACCTCCACCAACTCCACTCGCGGCCGTCAGGGCCGGCAGCAGCTTGGTCGCCAGCAGCAGCCCCACCAGGCGTCGCTCATCTGTGGGACCCCGGCACAGGTCTAGGACCTCGTCCAACTGGGAGGGCGGGGCGGCGGCGGGGTGGTGGCCGACGCCGACGGCGCGGTGAGCTGCTTTAGTCGGTGGGGGCGGGGCGGCACCGCGCATTGGCGCGCGTGCGGTGGGCCTGCCTGGCGCGTGCACACACTGGGGAGGTTTGCGAACGTGCGTGCGTGCGTGTGTGCGCGGGGGCCTCCACAGCCGCGCACGCAAAAAGTATAGTGGACAAAGAACGCTGTTTTTCACCCGGCCTAGCCACAAAACCCCAACTCCGACCTCAATCAGTGCACCAGCACCACGTTCCGCCCAGACTTTGCCACCTTGTCCGCGACCGAACCCACAAACACCTTGTCCATCATCGTCTTGTTCGACTTGGCCTGTGAGAGAGAGGGACGTGACAGAGAGCATGAGAAGATAAAGGGAGCGCACGCCCCACCACTACCACCATCCCATTCCTGCGACACCTGCTGTCTCTCATCCCTCCCTGCTCACCATCACGATCAGGGGCGCGTCCACGGAGTCCGCCACGCTGGTGATGGTCGCCGCCACGTCCGCTGCCGGCGCGGTCGTCTTCTCCACAAACAGGTGGACCTCGTGCCGGGCGCCCGCCGCGGAGAGGATGGGCACTACCTCTGCCGCCAGCCACTCGCGCACAGTCGTCAGGTGGGACTGCACGTCCTTCAGGGGCTCGTCGTGGAACGAGTAAGAGGTGCCGGGCACGCCATGGAAGACAATGGACTCGGGCGCCATGATCTTGGCGACATGGACGATGTCGATGACGTCGGACTGGCGGGAGGAGAGATATCAGGGGGCGAGGGCGAGGTCAGCGAGGAAAGAAAAAAGAAAACGCAGCTCCTTTTTTTGGCCCAGTGGCCTAAACCCGCCGCCGCGATGCCCGCCACCCCTGACGATGGGTAGAGATAGACCTTGCTCACACACGCACGCACGCATCCTCGCATTCTCACCTCGCCCTTGTACACGTGGTCCAGGGCCCACTGCACCAGGCGGGCCGCGTCACCGGTTTTTTCAATGGGGATGACGATGCGGCGGTCGGACGGGCCGGCAGGAGTGGCCGCCGTGCCCAGGCTGAGACTACTAGAGTCGATGCGGGCGGCGGATAGGGACCTGACGGGGGCGGGTGGCATGGCGGGAGAGGAATAAAAACCGCGAATGGGGCGCAAAAGGAGTGAGATGCACTCCTCTCTTCGGCTCTGTCTTCATGGATCATTTTACTGGGACAACACTCCCTCCCCCCTCCCCTTACCCCTCCCCTCCCCCCCTCTCTCTCACACACACGCGCACACACATCACACATCACACAGCCTGGCCCCCCCCCCGCCCCCCCGCCGCCCGGCCCCCCCCCCCGGGCGGCGCCCCGGGGGGGGGGGGGGGGCGGGGGCCCCCGCCCGCCGCCGGCGCTCCCGCGGCGGGCGCCCCCCCCCCCCGGTCGGCCGGCCCGGGGGGCCCCCCCCCCCCCCCCAACACTGTGGACCCGCTAGCAGGCTCTTACG
>Ga0315288_10003849_pt1 | contig 19111 bp, 21 predicted proteins | sample YL17G11_20_MG_FD_203454 | JGI IMG/M metagenome (GOLD analysis project Ga0315288, IMG submission 203454) | Sediment microbial communities from Yellowstone Lake, YNP, Wyoming, USA - YL17G11_20 | ecosystem: Environmental > Aquatic > Freshwater > Lake > Sediment | place: USA: Wyoming | collected... | reverse complement strand
TGTCGCACGGTTCGTCAACCCGATCTTCATCGAGGCCAACAGCTCCGGCGACCTGTACCTGATTGACAGGGTCGGCGGAAAGAACCGCCTGAAGTACATCAACCTGAACGGCGATGTCGCCTCGGTTGCATACCTCCCTGGCGGGGAATCCCTCGGAGTCGAAGGAGCCCTTGGCGTGTCGGTTGACCCGAGCGACAGGGCATATGTCGTAAGCTCCCTGGGACGCCAGCCGATGCAGCCATCGTCCTCGTCCTCTCTGGGATCGTCCGAATCGTCATCTTCGATATCGGGCAGCACGTCCTCGGACCTCAATTCGAGCTCGTCAAGCTCAAGCTCGTCCTCGGAATCGTCCGAGACCAGCTCGCTGTCCTCGAAGTCGGTGTCGTCGGTGTCAACCAGCGGACGGTAACGGGGAACATGCCCGGACATCCAACGAGGGATGCTCCGGAGAGAAAGCAAAAGGGCGCCGCAGGAAACTGCGGCGCCCTTTCTGTCACAGGCGTCTGCAAATACCGGACTATTGTTTCGGAGGTTCTGCGACAGGAACAGCAGGAGCATCAGGCGGGTCGGGCGGTACGCTCAGTGCCTCCTGCTCGTCACCCTTGTTCCTCATTTCCTCAAGCCTCTTCAGGGTCTCGTCGGTGATGGGCGGGGGATGCATGACGCCGCCATCGGGCGAAACATCGGGGGACGGCCTGATGCCAAGACTTGTTTCCTCTGCCCGAGCGGGGGCCCTTGCGGCCTTCCACGCCGCCACCTTCTCCTCATACTTGACATACATCCCCTCGGTGCGCTCGGAATCAAGGTCGCCGACATGGTGCGACGCCTCATAGACGGCCTCTTCGAAGTCTATCTTCGGGAAGGCCGTCAGCCTGCTGTTCGGGTTGCAGTTCTTGACGATGAAGTTCTCGGCCAGGAAATGAGGCTGGAGCTCCCCGAACCACTTGATCATCTTCGAATAGGTGCTCATGTTGCCCCTGACCGCCGCATCGGTCCTCCCCTCGTTGAAATGGTACTTCTTGTCGTCGCTCATCTCAAAGTCGACACCGAGCAGATACAGGCGCCTGAACCCCAGCAGGAACAGTATCCTCGTCGCGGCAAGCATTACGCTCCGGCCGCCGCCGAAGTCCTTGTGGCACCCCCAGTTGATCGTGTCCTCGTAGAGGAACCTCGCGGCGACGAACTTCTCGTTGCGCCTGTAACCTATGACGTTGGGGCAGTCCCCGACCTTCATGTTCATCGGCTCGAAGTGGAAGTTCTTCGTACCGTCCCTTGCCACCAGCGTCCTGTTGTCCCACAGGGGCTTCTCAAAGGCCGACATTGGTACGAACTTCATAATCTTCGGGTCAAGCCACAGCGACGCGATGAACCGGCACGGGTCGTCGACGATGATGCCCGCATTCGGCCTGAAGGTTCGGCAGGAATTGTTGAGCGTCATCGTGAAGACTGGAGCCTTGGCCAGCTTCGCCTTGTCAACCAAGTTGAAGCTCGGGCCGCCTGCAATCAGAAAGGCTGCCCCGCCACGGTACATGCCGACCATGTTCAGCTGGGATCCCTCCCTCGTGAAGAAATACGGACAATTCTGGTAGTATTCGGATGCCACACATGCCCCCTGGTTTTTGAACCGGCTCCACTGGAGCTGGTTCCAGTCGTTAGCGTCTCTTTTCAAGGACTTCATCCGGGCCATAGCGGATTCCTCCGGTTGCAGGAATTATACAACGCGAAACTATTTTCTGACCGCCCTGATGGCAAGGACGTATTCCTTGTTGTGCCTGCGGTTCCTGAGAAGAGGGCTGCAGTCCCTGCCCCACGGCTCCAAAACGACATCATGCCATACATCATGCCATACGGAACCGCTGAACATATTCCTGATGCCGTCGAGGTCGCCGCTCTTAAACATGCGGGAACCGTGTGAAAGGATGGGCACATCAACCAAGAGGACACCGCCTTGTTTCATCACCCTGGATATCTCCGCCAGTCCGGCATCAGGTGTGGCAGTGGTGTCCTTGTGTACGCCCCACGGCTCTCCCCAGTGCTCCATGGTCTGAGACGCATACACGACGTCGAAATGACCGTCTGGGAACCCCATCTTGTCGACGCTCATCTGGAACTTGCATTTTGACGAACCCTCTGGAATCCTCCACCTGGGGTCTATCCCGAGCCATTCCGTTCCGGGCTTGTCGCGGAGCATCTTCTCACAGTCGTTCGTCCATCCGAACCCCACCTCAAGAACCCACTTGCCGATCATATCGGGGATATGCAGATCCAGTAGTGTGTTGGTGCATCTCCTCATGTCGTAGACGGTCGTTGTGACGGGCATCTTCGGATCCTTGTGCCTCGCATGGCACGCGTTGAGGTCTCGATCGAACCTTGGGCAAGATATGCAGTCAGGCATATGTATCTCCTGTCAGGGCTTTACGGCCCAGAAGCTGCGCGGCCTGTCCTTCGTCAAATGAACCTGAAGCGACATCCTGGCGGCAAATTCGTCAACAGCCCTCTTTACCCCGGCACTGTTCTCAGTGCGCTCGCCCGACACCGAAAGCCTTCTTGTGCCGGCATTGCCTCCGTTCTTGTAGTCGTGGCCTGACAATATCCCGCCAGACCTTATTTTGGGCCACCACGCCTCCAGATCCTTGGCGGCCGACTCGTAAAGATGGTCGGCATCGATGTACGCGAAATCCAAGGACCCGTCGGCGAATTCCGATGAGACCGCAGGGCTGGAACCTATCACAATTTTGCTCCTGCAGCCGAACTCGCGCAGGTTCCCGACAGCCTCCTCATACAGCTGTCTGGCGAACTCGCCGGATGACAGGAGCCACCTGTCAACGCTGTACAGGGTGACATTCGGCATCAATGACAGTATGTCCCTTGAGAACTTCCCAGCACAGACCCCGATTTCGGCTCCGACGGAAAAACCCATCCGTCCAAACATTGAGACAAGTGCCGAACGAGACCTCGGAACGCTTACGCTATTTTGCATTATCCGCCTCCAAACTTTGTCGTTTCAGGCCGATCGCGTTCGGAAAACCTTCCCTGAACTCCTCCGGCGTGCACAGGTTCAGCCATTGTTCCCTGTTTGCCGTCAAAGACCCCCAAGTCAGGGAATCAAGCGCGTCAACCGGCAGCGGAACCTGACTCCCCCTCCGTATCACGCCGCAGCCGCACCGCTGGCGGCACATGTCAATGGCCACCATGTTAAGGTCGGCACGCGTGGCCCTCAGGATGACCCACGCTTTCCAAACGTCGCCAGTCCAAACATCACAATTCCTTGGCACAACCTGATGTTCCTTCATCTGAGGATTGCAGTCGTGGACCACTATCGCGCCCTTTGGGTTGAGAGCCGCGAGGGCGTTTGAGATGTCTCTCATGGCTTGGATGGCATGGTGCAGTCCGTCGATGAAAATCACGTCGAACGACCGGCGGTTCCTAGCAAAAAAGTCGTCCGACGCCATCCTGTAGGTCGTGTCTCGGTTCGGATCCACCCCGACGCGGTCTGGGATGCCTATCCTTGCAAAGTTCCTTCCCTTGCCAACGCCTATCTCAAGATAGGAACCGTATCCCATCTCTCCGGCTATGAAATTGATCAGATCCCAGCTTTTCCATTTTGCAGTTTTCATGGCTTGCGTCCAACAAAACAGGTGTCGCACTCCTTCTTGAAAACCTCCATTGTCTCAAACCCAGTCCATTCGGACATCAAAGACACCATCCCGTCAGGAAGCACCCTCCAGCAGTCAACGGGGTGCCTGTGCTCCTTAAAAGACCACGGGGCTATGACGATGCATATCCCTCCTGGCTTGCACACCCTGAACAACTGCTTTGACCAGATCCACGGCATTTTGACGTGCTCAAGACACTGACCCGACACAACAACCCCATACGATCCGTCGGGAATCTGGCTCCATTCGCCGTCCGCGACGATGTCAACGTTCCTTCCGGTTTCGATGTCCATGCCGACATACTCCCACGTCGGCCGGCTGAAGACCTTCTTGTACGTCCCGTTGACATCCCTGCTCCCGACGTCCAATATCCTAACATTGACGGCACCCGCAAGATGCCTTTCGACAATGTCCGACATCATCGCCATTGAATTCTTGTGCATCAGTTGTCTCCAAGCGCGACGAACCGCTATTCTGGGATCAGGCAATCACCCTTCCACCACGACGGCATCGATGACCGCTTTTGAGGCACCATAAAGGTCTTGCAGACATACCTCATGCCGATATGCTCGAAACATTCGCGGTTCAACGCAAGGTTGGTGCGCACATATGACGACGACAAACCGTTGCCCAGAACCAATTTGAAAAACTCCGGCTGGAACAGCTCGTGATACTTCTCAACTCCAAACCAGCCTCCAGCAAGTCGGTCCATATACGCCGCCATTACAGTTTCCTCTTTGGAAGGCATGCCCATCTCCCTCCACAGCTCGACCAGTCCTGAAGCGATCCTACGATCCCTTATGTACACAAATGCGGCCGACGGCAAAAACATCCTCCCTCTCCTGCGAGGCCTCCAGCAAGCCCTGCTGACACCATATTTCAACAGGGCCGCTTGGATAGGCTGCTTCTTCCCGAGCACATCCCAAAAATCGTCTGGGACAGGGGCGACAGGCACAACATCCCAGTCGAGGCTCACGAACTCGTCAAATTCCGCAGACGCCAACGAGAAGGCCAAGAACTTGTGGCCATACTGCTCATGTTTTCCCCTGTTGCACGAATTCGCATGCCTGTACTGGCCGGTTCCGCCGTTGACGCTGACCTGGTTTTCGGACGCATCGTCGCACACCACCGGCCTCTCATCCGCCAAACGGCAGTCATATCCCATTGACGTCAGTTTTTCGTAGGACGCCCTTCCGAACACATAAGCCACGAAGGGAGGGTTAAATCGGTTGTGCCGAGGAAGCTCAACGTCGACCATAAGCCTTTTGCCCCTCGCAAGCATGGCGTCGTGGGATGGGTCGCCCTTCACATAGAACGGGTCACACTCGTCGTTGACGCCCCATAAAACCCTTATGAATCCCTTTTTAGGCATTCCCTGGCCTCCTGAAAACGGCGATCCCGCATCTGCCGCTTCTCCTCCTGCTCAGCCAGCGTTCCTTCACAGGAGCCACAAAGCCCTTTGACCTGAGCAGGGAAAAGAGATCTTCCGCCTTCTCCCCAAGGTCACCGAACTCGTGGAACTCCATCACTATCGTCATCACCTTTGCAATCGAGGCGTCCGAAGCGGCCCTGAACACAGAATATTCCGACCCCTCGCAGTCAATTTTAAGAACATCAACCGCAGCCACATCCCTGACGACGTCGTCGAACGCGACTGAGGCAACATCGACGAAGCTGTCGGACCTTCTCGTGGCCAAACTGTGGCATCCAGAGCTTCCTTTGTGGAGGCTCATCCTGACGCCGCCTCCCGATCCGGTTACGGCCGCCATTACCAGTTTTGCCTCCGTCACTCGGTTTGCGGCTATATTCGTCGTCAGGAGCTTGAAGTTCTCTGACTCAGGCTCGTATGCCAGCAAAAGAGACGGTCTTAGAACGGAATGTGCAAGGAGGCTGAAGCACCCTATGTGAGCCCCAATGTCAACGACAACCGGACTGCCGATTAAGCCAAGCTGCCTCAGCCCATATGTGTCGTCCCGCAGCACCTCCCTGACGACCGATTCGTCACCGCATCCGATTCTATGTGCCACCTTCATGCCGCACACGACGTCCGTTGACATGGCACCGTTCACCTCTGGACCTCCAGATGCCTTTTGACCTCGTTGTCCCTCTCGTGGTTCAGGTGATACTGCGGCATCGTCCTGATCTGTCTTATGCCGTGCATCTTCGACCTGAACTGCATGTCCGACCTCGCCCCCTGCATGCGGTGGCCGCGCCACCAGCCCCGGTCCCAGTTCAGCTTCGGGTCGACATACAGCCCGTTGGCCAGCTTCATGGTCCTTTCGCGGTTGACGAGCTGGAAATACCCGGCGCCGCAGTTCCTGCTGATCTCGAACACCGGCCAAGACTCGAGCAACCCGGCATCCTCCACCACGCATGGGTAGGCCCTCTTGTCAACACTGTTGAAATAGTTCTTGCAGTACGTCTTGTCCAAGGACACCCGCCTGGCCGACAGTATCCTCTTGTCGTTCCGGATGCTGGGCCTCCGCTTGAGCTGCCACGCCAGGTTGGCGAAGAAGTCCGGATGATAGGTCATGTCACAGTCAGAAAACAGTATCCAGTCGCAGGTTGCCTTGACCAACTGCTCGTTCCTGACAAGGCCCCTGAACTGTATGGTCTTCATCCCGTCATACGGGAACTCCCGAAACTTCAGGCCCTTCCCCTTGAAGAACTCCAAGACCTCCTCGGTGGTGGGCTTCCCGTTGTTCCTCGGATAACCTATGCTGAACACGATGTCCGGAACAGAGCCGCGCTGCTGAAGGATGGAGCTCAACATCCAACAGAGCCTCCTCTGAAACCAAGTGCATGTGACGGCTATCTCCAGTGAGCGCATGATTAAAGCTGGACCTCCGGCCTCTTGAACTGCTTCACCGGGCGGAAGACATGGTTGAGGTGGTACTGAGGCAGGCACCTGATCCTCGACACCCCTCCGATCTTGTGCCTGAAGTGCTGGTCGGAGCGGAACCTCCAAAGCCAGTCCATCCTTGCGCTCTTCGGGTCAACATAGTCCCCGCCGGTCTTCTGCATTATCAGCTCCCTGTTGACCAACTGGAAGAACCCAGCCCCACAGGCCAGACTGCGCCCCTTGCACGGCCAATCCGCCAACAGGCCAGCTCCCTCTACGACACACGGGTAGGGATGCTTGACAAGGTCGTTGATCCTCTCGTCGCACGGTTCCTTCAGGAGTGCCATCCGCCTTGCGCTCATGCACCTCGGATTGTCCTTGTATTTCCTCCTTAGGTTCCAAGAGAGGTTCTCGAAGAACCTCGGGTCGTATGTCATGTCGGAGTCGGCGAAAAGAACCCAGTCGCACGTGGCCTTGGCCAGCTGGTCGTTCCTCGACAGGCCGCGGCACATTATCCTCTCGTTGTCGTCGTAGACCGTTTCCCTGATGGTCAGGCCCTTCCCCCTGAACAGCTCGATTACCTCCTCGGTGGTTGGATTGCCGTTGTTCCTCTCGTAGGCCAGACTGAACACGATGTCAGGAACCTTCCCAACCTGCTGGAGCAGCGAACTCAGCATCCAGCAGAGTCTCCTCTGGAAGTTGAAGCATGCTACGCAGATCTCTATTGATCCTGGCATTCGTCCCCCTGTCCGCCGAAATACTGGTACGGCAGTATGACTGTTACACCCTTGTCCTTCAGCCTCTTCCTGTCAGCCACCAGCTGCGGCAGGGCTGCGGCAACCTCGCCGTTATACTGGTCCTTCGTGATCTGGTTCTTGATTGTCCACCATGTCGGCGGATAGAACGTCCTGCCGTTTTCGGTCAGCTCCCCCGTCGTAAGGTGCAGGACCTGCTGGTGCTCAACAAGGAACCCGTTGACGGCGTCCATGACCTCGCAGCGGTAGCACGTCCAGTAGTCGTGCCCCGAGAAAAGCCCGCCCATCCTAACCTTGGGCCACCAGCTTATGAGGTCAAGGGCCACGCCCGAGAACATGTGCGAAGCGTCAATGTAGACGAAATCAAGCTCCTCGTCCTTGAACATCTCAACGGCGTCAAGGCTCGGCTTGCGGATTATCGTCGAACGTCCGTCGAAGACATCCAGCCTCCTGACGGCGTCCTCGTACGCCTGTTCCAGCTTACCACCTCTGACGGCCCACTTCTTGAAGGCCGACCCCTTTATGTTGGGATCCCATGCGTCGATGGACCACAGCTTCTCGATCTTGGTGTTGGCCAGGAGGAATTCCGAGAACTCGCCGTGGAACACGCCTATCTCGGCGCCCTTTTTGAAACCGAGTTCGTCTATCAGCTTGGCCAGATCCTGCCTGACGTTGACTGTTGTCTTCATTGGTTCCCCATCTTGAATATTATCTCCGAACGGCCCCTCGGCCAGACCGGTTCCCATCCGTACTTGGCTTTGATCTCAATCATGGCGTCGACCATCTCCACGTACTTCGGCTTGCAGTACCTGATCCCCTTCGGGTTGTTGGCGTTGTCACGGCCGGAGTCGGCGAAGTCGTGCAGGGCGAGAAACCGAGTCCTCGTCCTCCACATCTCGACATCCGACCTGACCGCATCCGCGGTATGGCCCCCGTCAACAAGCACAAGATCCCACACGACACCAGGATCGGGGACATATTTCCTCGAATCGCACACCAGAACCTGGTTTTCAATCCCGTTGATGGAGAACCACTGTGAAAGAGGCTTGTCAATGACCCAGTTGAAGATGTCGAAGCTCATGGCGCGCTCAAGGTTCTTGGCGGCGCACGCCATCAGGAATATCCCGGTGCCGTACCGGCGCCCGATCTCGACGATCGACCTGATGTCGTTCGCCCTTATGAAGTCCCATATCGCCCTGGACTCGTCGCCGTTAAGCCCTGCGACGCTCCGTATCCTCCTCCAGACATCGTCGAATGAATCTGGCCTGACGCCGGACGAGTACATCTCGGCGAGCGCCGCCGCCTTGGCGCGGCGCCAGCACGGTATCCTTCCCTCAGTGCGCTGCGGCATCGTCCCCTCCCGTGTCAAAGATGATCTCCGAACGCCCCCGCAAACCTACCTGTTTCCAGCCGTACCTGTCCCTCGCCGCAGCGATGGCCTCGACCACATCCTTGAAAAGCCGCTTGTGGGTGTTCCTGTGCCCCCTGTCGGCGAAATCATGGAACCCGATATACCTTGTCAGACCCCTGAACTTCTCAAGGTCGTTGGTAACAATCGGCCCGGTGTGGCCGCCGTCAATGAATACGAAATCCCACTTCAGGCTCCTGTCTGGCTCATAATTCATGGAGTCGCAGGCAACCAGTTCGATGTCGAACCCGTTCGCCTCCGCCCAAGCGGGTATCACGTCGTCGGTCAACGACCACCTTAGGATGTCCACGCTCAGGAACCTCTTGAGGCCTCTGGCGGCGCACGCCATCAGGAATATCCCTGACCCAAGGTTCCTGCCGACCTCAACGACCGACCGGATGTCGTGACCCCTTATGAAGTCCCAAACCTGCTTGGCCTCGCTCTTGTAGAGGCCAGCCCGTACGACCATGTCATACGCCTCATCAAAGCTCTCTGGCCTGGCTCCCGACTTGAAGACGTCCGCCAAATGCTTCCAATGGGCTCGGCGACCCATGCTGCTGTCAATGTTCATGCCGGGAACTGGGGTTGGGAAGGGTGAGTCTGGCATGTCATGTTCCTTTCTTCTGCAGATCCTCCAGTGATCGGCGGATGTGGTCGAGCCCTCGGCCCTGGTTGAAGCCGCGGCGGCGCTTGAAGTTGGTCGAGCCCCACTTGAGCCCGAGCCTGTCTGCGACATAGTACATGTAGGTGTCCTGCGACGGGACCGGAAGCCTGTCCCCGCCCGCCAGCTCGACGCACAGCCGGGTGAATCCGGCGCTGTTGAGCTGGACGAACGATATCGTCCTCTTGCCGGGGTGGAAGTATTTCCTTCCGCTGACGCACTTCCTGTCGTACATCGGCGGCACCTTGTTGAGCCTGACGTCGGAATGCTTCCCCGCCCACTCGTCCAAGCCCCTTATGTGTTTCTCCCAGCTGTAGCCCCAGCGGTGCCCGAAAAAGACGTATTCCTCCATCTCCTGCGTCAGCAGCGGTGAGTTGTCGGACGCGAAGCTGTCAGCATCCAGCTTGAGCCAGTACGGCGTCCTGACGTACTTGGCCGCCCCGACCACGAAGGCCGTCAGCATCTCCTCCCTGTGGTCGGCCGCCTTCGGCATCGCCCACGGGACAAGCTCAATGTTGGGGTGCCTCAGGAAGTCGAGTCTCTGGTCGGAGACCTCCATCCCGTTGACGAACACCAGCATCTTGTGCCGGTTGATCCCCTTCATGTCCCTCCATGTCGGATATGTCAGAGCCAGCTGGTCGACGTACTTCGGGTCGCATGCCGTTACCACGGTGATGAGAGAGGGGTCTAGTTCGGCGTTCTTGTCCGCCCTCTTCATTCCCCTCTCCCTATCTTCGCGTTTCCTTTTCTTCTTCTCGTTCTCCTTCGCATCCCTGACGTTCACCTTGTCGGGGATCGCGGCCCTCTTCATGTCCTCCGGAGTCAGATGAGCCCTGATCCGGGCAAGCCATTCGGCCTGCCCGTACTTGCCGGCGAAAAACCCGTTCAGCCTCCTCTCGCCGCAGTCGGGGCCTATGAACGCCTTGATGTTGCACAAGTTCTTGCTGAGAGCCTCCTCGAATGCGGCAAACCATATCGAGCAGTTCGGATATTCCTTGCAGTGCTTCTTCCCGTGGAAGTGCATCACCCTCATGTCGGTCGTCCCAGGGTCGTGCAGGACGCTGACGTTGAACTTCAGGGGCATGATCTTGCAGTTGTACTGCGGCAGGAGCACCTGACAGGCGACCTCGTCCGGAATGAACATCCCCGTCTTCTCGCCGGGCTTGGCGACCTCCAGCCACTCCTTCAGGAAGGGGCTGCCCTTGCGGAAGGCATAGACGCCGCAGTTGATGGCCGGGCCGTATGCAACGGCCTTGTCCATATACTGCGGGACGATGTCCTTGTACCTGAGTATCCTCTTCTTGATGGCGGGGCCGTCGGATTTCCATCCGGCGAAGTGCGCGATCACAAGATCGTATTTTGGAGCCTCCTCGAAAAGCTCGTCGAACTTCCCGAGGACAACCGTGTCGGAATCCATCCAGACGGTCAGGTCGTACGGGCTCTTTATGCAGATCTCCACCGCCCTGACAAACGTTCCGGTGTCGGGATTCTGATCCCATATCAGGTCGACATTGAACTCCCTCTTGATGGATTCAGCAAAGCCGTCAGGATGACTCCCCTCCAGAAACACGGTTATGGGGCCGTCATAGTGTTTTCTGATCGTCATCAGGGAAACTATGAGCCTGCACAGACACTTTCGGCCTTTGTTGTAGTAAATGACTCCTTGAGACATAAGCAAGCCTCCATTGGTAAACGGTTGGGATGATTATACCACTGAATGCAGGTTCATAAACCGTCCGCCTGCGGAACAGCCTGTTATTTCCAAACATCGGATGTATAATCCCTATATGGCACATCAAATGACACAATCCGAGGTGACCGCGGTCGCCGCCCTCTTCGTGAGGTCGGACAGCGTCTACAAGACCATGCCTGGGGTCGACTGCTACGACGCCGAAAGGAACGCCCTGACGTGGCCTGGCGGATGCCCCGTTGTCGCCCATCCCCCGTGCCGGACATGGGGAACCCTGAAGGCGTGGGTCAAGTCGGCCCCTCCAGGAGAACACGAGCTTGCGACATGGGCGATAGAGCAGGTCAGGCGGTGGGGAGGCGTCCTCGAGCACCCGAGGGGGTCGTCGCTGTTCGGGGAATGCGGATGCGGCGGGTTCGACGACGAGTCGGGGGGCTGGCTTCTGGACGTTGACCAGTTCCACTGGGGCCACAAGGCCCGCAAGGCCACAAGGCTCTATATCGTCGGGACGCGAGACATCCCTCCCATCCCCAAGCGCGAGGGCCAACCGACGCACAACCTGAGCAGGCTGAGCAGGTCGAAGGAGAACAGGCAAAACAAGGGGCCGCACCTGCCGGAACTTTCAGGCAAGGCCAGGGAGGCGTCTCCGCCCGAATTCGCAAAATGGCTTGTGGAGATTGCCAGGAGGTGCGTCAGGCCCGAGCGTGCTCCCTAGTGACGTCCGCGAACCCAGTTCGGAACCTCTCGGCCGCCTCGTCCTTCGACAGGCACGGATCCTGGTCCTGCCAGTCCGAAAGCACCATGACCAGGTTCGACATCCACGGCCCGGGAACTATCCCTAGGATGTCCATGATCTCGTTGCCGTCGAGTATCGGCTTCGGCCTACCGAACCTGTCCCTCTGCACGGCCGCCTCCGCGATCTCTATCCTCGTCCTCGTCTGGCTGAAGAGATTCGGCCCGTTGTCGACGTCACCCCTTGAAACGAAGTCGGCCTCCGACAACAGGAACACGTCCTTCCACGACACGTCCTCCTCGCAGCATCTCCTGACAAATCGGCGCATCCCCGCCAGACCGGACGAATGGAGGAAATGCGGCCTCATGTGGAGCCTGACCATGCTGGCTATCCTCTCGGCTCGGCCGTTTCCACCGGCCTTGACGTGGTTCATGAAAAGCCTGACTATGTCCGCACTGGGACGCTCGTGCCCGATGTACGAGGACTTCTCGTCTCCGTCAACCCTGACGCCTGGGGCGGCCTTGCCGAAGTCGTGGAAGAGGGCGGCCAATACGACCTCTGGGTTCCCGTCGGACATCCTTGACGCCGCCGCCGCCGTCTCGATGCTGTGAGCCCACAGGTTGAGCCCGTGCCTCCCTGGGACGCCCTGCCCCATGTCGAGCGGAGCAAGCTTCCCTACGGAGCCGCCCTCAAGCGCGTCGGACAGGATGGCGTCGAAAACGCCGACTTCCCTCAGGATGTTGAAGGACATGTTCGGAAGGGGGCATGACGCGATCTTCACAAGCTCTTCGCCGATCCTCTCCTTCGAGACCTTCGCCCTGAGAGCCGACACGACGTCCGGCCTCCCCATGGCTCTGTACAGTTCGGTTTCTATCCAGAATCCCAGCTTGGCCGCGAACCTCGCCGCCCTGAGCACCCTGAGGGGGTCGTCCATGAACATCTTCTCGGGTGCGATCGGGGAACGCAGGACCTTTTCTCGCAGGTCGTCCATCCCGCCGCAGAAGTCCTCGACGGGGCCGTTTGGAACCCTCCAGAACAGGGCGTTCACGGTGAAGTCCCTCCGCATGGCGTCCTCCTCAGGAGTCCCAGCGGAAACAAATGGGATCCTGCTGTCGTCGGCATATCTTTCGGATCTGGCCATTGCGAAGTCAAGGGAGATGGGGGGCGTCCTGAGATTCAGCCTCGCAGTCCTGACGTGCTTCGACTTGTCGGGGTTCTCCCGTATCGTGTGCTCGCCGACGCCTAGTCTCTTGGCTACGACCTTGGCGAACTCGTCGGCCGGCATCCCCGTGACCGTCATGTCGATGTCGGATCCTGAAGCTCGGCCCATCAGCTTGTCGCGAACCCATCCTCCGGCAACCCTGACGCCGACATCCTGAAACAGGCATGCCGCCTCGTTCACCGCCCTGAAGACGGAATCCTCGTCGCTGTTCGTCTCCACAAGACCTTCGAATTTTTTCGGATTGTTCATGACGGACAAGCTATCAAAAGCGTAACCCAATTGCAAGACATTTCTTGACTTGAATGTTCAGATGGGAAGAAGTAAGCGGTTCGCGTTTTTAACAACGACTCCTCAAACGGAGGCGTCGAAGAGCCCGTTGTTTTCACAAAGAGGCTCCAGTGTGCTCTCTTCACTGAGACCCCTAGAAGAGACACTGATCTGTGTTGCTAATTGGGTTGAGCTTTGACCTATGTTATTGTTGTCCAACTGGTTATTTGCGTTGCCTATTGCGTTGCTATTGCGTTGGGTTTGTTGATAACGTTCCCAATTGCAAATAGTTATATGCGTTGATGACCCTCGGCCTCGTCCTGAGCCTATTATTTCGGTTGTGATCATCCCGAGTTCAACGAACTTTGTCAGCACAGTTCTGAGCTGCTGATATGTCACGAGCGAGTATCTGGCAAGCGTTCTCAAGCCGATGACGAGGTGGCCTCTCGGTATCGTCCGGCCCCAGAATACGCGGTCCTTCTGGTTTGCCAGCAGCAAGATTTCGAGAAAGACAAGCCTGCTTGGGACGTCCTTCCAGAATTGGCTGTGACGCACTTTTTGATGCAGAAGCACCGGATTCATCAAGCTTTTCTCCTGAGACTCATGTCTCTGTTTATGAGTATCACATTACCACACGCTGTGCAACAAGGCAAACGTTTCATGGCTTGGTTATTCTATTTCGGAAAACTGCTGCGTTTCCCCACCGACATAGCACATAAAAGATCCATGTCAAGCAAACGGCCTTCAGATTTCGGGTGTATAATCGCCGAATGAGAAAACGCCACCAGCGACCGCAGCTCCCCGACCCAATGGTCCCCTACGGCAACATGTTCTTCAGGAGACACGTCCACCAGAAGGAGTGGCAGAGGTCCTTCGGCCTCCTGCTCGCCAAAAGGTTCAAGATGGCCTCGGCCGCCGACTTCGGATGCGGGAACGGCTATGTTGTCGAGGGAATGATCAATGGAGGAGTTAAGGCTGTCGGCTTCGATCCAAACCTGAAGTCCGCATGGAAATACGTCCCAGAGAGCGTCAGGACGTTCATCGTGTGCAGGGACCTGTCCGAACCGGTTGACGTCGGGAGATTCGAATGCGTGGTGTCGATCGAGGTTGCCGAACACCTGCCTCCCGAGAAGGGGATGGTCTTTGTGGCGAACATCGCCAAGGCGGAGCCGGAAGTTGTGATCTTTACGGCGGCCGTACCAGGCCAGAGGGGAAGGGGCCACATCAACTGCCGCCCGATGTCGAAGTGGATTTCGGACTTTGAATCAGTCGGCTATGCGGCCGACAAGGCAGCCGCAGACGAGATCCGGAATGAAGTCTTCACAATGATGGGGACAAGCAGGTCGCACATGGCGAACCTTATGGTCTTCAAGAGGCTCCACAAAGGCCCTCCGTCCGCGGAGGGTATAAGGATCCCAAAGTGACGCGATCGTTGCCGGTAGGGGCCTTCTGGGGCTCCGGAAGGGCCTTTTATTCAGAGGCGTCACCGGGCTTCGGCTGGTCGTGAACCTCTCCTCCCGCAAGCTTGTTGGCCTCCCACCAGCCCCTGTCGAATCCGTGCTTGTACTGCCTCAGCTTGTTCACAAGCTTTTTGCCCATTGTAAAAGCCTCGTTGACCTTCTCAATCAGGGGGTCGTCGGGGTTCCTGATCCTTAACTCCCTATAGATCTCGCGGTGCACCTCACAGATCGTCCGGTCTGGGCGCACCTTCCACGGGTTGATCCGTCTTTCCGACATCTTTTTGACTCCGAAGGGATTCGGGCACAGGCCGCCCCTCCTCGCTGAGCCGGTCAGACACCCTTTCGGTAATCTGCTCGTAGTGATCCCTGATGAACAGCGGAGTGAGGTAGACGAACAGCGGGTTCTTGGACTTCCTCCGCGAAACGTACTCGGGGGCGAGCGTCTTGGCGTCATCGGCCCACGTGTAGGCGAAGAAGGGCTCGAACTCAGGATCCACGTGCACCATGACCTCCATGAAGCAGCCGTCGTAGGCCTTCTCGTTCCAATAGTCCACGTTAACGGTGAACTCCTCATAGCTTCCTGACATGGCCCTCTTGTACCAGCTCATTTTTTCCTCCCCTTGGGATCCCTGTACATCTGGTTGCTGAAAGTGTAATCTTTTGTCCTGCCGAAGTTCCTTACGAAGCCGAACCTCTTGTAGAACTCGATCAGCCTGCCCTTTGAGGTCGTCTCCCCGCGCTCCTTGTCGCCTAGGTTCAGGCCGATCCTCTTACCGACCCTGTCGGCGTACGCGCACAAATCCTCCATGAAGGCCGTCCCGAGGCCATGCTTCCGCTCCCCCTTCGGCACCCTGAGCGTTCCAAGCAGCAGGGTCTTCCCGTCGTCATAGACGGCGACGTCCACGCCGGCTCCCCTGTGCCTCTCCAGAACCTTGTCAAGCGTGTCGGCCTCCTTCTCCGGAATGTCCTCAGACGCCACGGCTCCGCCGAGGCTGTACGCCTCGTAGCGGTCTATCAGCCTGCCCCTGTTCGTCCTGAACATGTCAATGGATCCGTCGTAGGACAGGTTCTTGCCGTCCCTGTCAATGATCTCCCCATTGTCGTCGCGCGTAACATAACCGTGGTCCTCCGCCTGCTGAAGAGCCTCGCCGTGGGTCCTGCCCTCGAAGACCCTTCCTGCGGCGACGATGACGGCCGAAACGGGGTACTCGCGTTCAGCGGAAGCCGACTTCGAAATGCTCTCGGCCGAACGATCCAAATTCGGGTATTCCTTGAGAACCTCCTCTGGGACGGGCTTGCCCTCCCTGACGGCCTCCTCGACGAATCTCCTGTGGAGAGCCATGGAGAGAGCCTGCCCAGGGCCCGTCATCTGCCCGAGTTTCCTTCCCGGGAACGTCCTGCTGAACTCCCTGAGCAGGTACAGCCCTATCCCCATCTTCTGATACGGCTCGGCGACCCACACCCCCGACGTCCCGAACTCGTCCGAGACCAGGCCGACGGGCGTCACGCCGTCGAACGCGACAATGGTTGTGTCGAACCTCTGCAGCCCGCGGGCAGCGATCTCATCCTCGGTCAGCATCAGGGCATAGCCCCTCTCGTCGCGGGCTATGTCCTCCCCGTCCTCCGTGTGCTTGACGTAGTCCAGCTTCTCCCCGCTCTGGCGGAACTCGATCTCACGGCCGCCGAAGACCCCCTTGGAATGGAGGATGGGGTATTCCTCCTTCTTCCCGAGCCACGAGAGGCCCTCGACCGTCCTGTACTTGTCGTAAGCCTCATACGGTATCCAGCCGGTGTTGTGGAACCCCAGGAACTCGTCGCGGGTCATCTGCCACGGCTCCTTGGAGGCTCTGGCGGAGGATGTCTTGGCGGGAACCCCGCCAGTTTTCCCCTCGCTACGGGGCGATGCCGACGACGACCGTCCGTACCATCCGACCGAAGCCTCCGGAGCGAACGGGGAGATGTCCTCGGAGTCAACATGGATCGAACCCTCGTACCGGACGGCGCCGACGCTGTACCACGACCACTCCCATCCGGAGTCGGGGATCGAGACGGTGTCATGCTTCCTGTCATACCATTCGGGATGTTCCTTGGCGGCGAGATCCCATGCGTCGTTTCGAGCGTCCTCGTTGTGCACGGGCTCGTCCATCGAGGCCCTGTCGAGCCTCAGCTTGGACGGATCAACCCTTCCGGCGTCAATTGCGATGGCCACCGGCTTACCGCCGGCGGAGGACGAGGCCACCTCGGCCCAGTACCTTGCCTTCCCCATGTCGTCGCACAGGTACGGGTTTCTAAGGCCAGATGCGAGGATCTCGGGGATGTTGGCGGAGCTGGTGCCGTGGTAGAAAAAAGTCGGGAACGGAGGCTTCGCCTTCGCTGCGGCATGAGAAACTGGGTGGTTGTACCAGCTCGGAATCATGCCCTATTATTCGGTGACTAGGGGCCGAAAGCCTGCCAGATGGAAATATCCAATGAGGGCTTGACGGCTCAAATAAAATAATGTATAATATGAATAAACATAGGAGGCCGTTAATGAACAATCCGGAAGGCGTCAGGAAGATGTCGGAGACGAAAAGGGAGCTGTCAAGGAGTATGCTGGCCGATAAGGCCGCGGAAACCGAGTTCATCCAAAGCGGGGAGAAGTTGGCCGTGTCCGGCAACCGCAGGAAGAGACACATCGGATTCGAGGAATACAAAAATATGCTCGCGGATGGTATTCCCGTTCCTGAAATCATCGGGATGACCAGCAAACACATTGTCCACTTTTACAACGCCCTGCTCAAGGGTAAGGTGACTACGACAAGAGAGGAGTTTGAAAAGATGTACTTGTCTGGGATGTCGCTCAATGAGATAGCCGAAAGGACAGAGCTGTCTCGCGATCACGTCACACACCTCAGGGAGTTCTATGGGATCAAGCGCAAGGGGGCGACGTTCATCAGGCGCCTTGCCGAGGAAAAACCTCTAAGCCAAGAGGCGAAAAGCATACTGGTGGGTTCGGTACTGGGTGACGGGCATATTCACCAACTTGGGTACTTCAGCGAGAAGCATTCCGAGAGGCAGGTAAAATATTTGGAATGGAAGGCGTCTTTTTTGACCGATATCCTCGGTGAAAGAGCTTTTGATGCGGATGTCGGCATTGACAAAAGATCGGGGACTACAGTTTATACCTTTTCGGTCAGGACAAGGGCTCATTCTTTCCTGTATGAGCTTCGAAACAAGTTCTACAAGCAGGTCGATGGGAAATGGATCAAGATAATCCCAGATGATTTTCAACAGATGCTCAACGAGCAGACATTGGCGGTGTGGTTTATGGACGACGGGAACACCGATTGGAAATACAGGCATGGCGTCAAAGAGTGGAAAAATGCCAATCCTACTTGTAAGATATCAACCCAATCATTCGGGTTCCAAGACCATGAAAGAATAGTCAAATCTTTACAAACCAGATTCAATCTAAATCCGACCATCAGATTTCGAGGAGATAGCCAATTCTTTTTGTCGTTCCCAACTCAAGAATCGTTGAAATTGATAAGCATTATCGAAAACCACTGTGTTCAAGAATTGGCTTACAAGATACGGGAGTTTGCTTTTGTTGAAAATATGTCCGGTGTCGCCAAGGCAGATCCAAAAAAGACAATGTTGAAGTTTTTAAAACTCCATAATATAGACTTGAAACAAAAGAGACAACTTTTGTAATTTGTTGATAACAAACAACTTAACTCAGGACTTGTAGAGGTACCGGAACCACCGCGACCTACCCCCGGGCAAGGTATATTCAGGGGTTACGAATTGGGAGATGCCTGGCAGTATCTTCTTGATGTTCTTGCTGATCTCCATCCACAGCGTCATGTAGTCCGTGTAGAGGGCCTTGAAGTTGTCGATCGAGGCTTGCACGTGGTTGTCCCACGTCTCGCCGAATATTATCGCCCTTTCGCCGAAGTTGAGGCCGAACACGAGCCTCCTGAGGGCCTGTATGGCCGCATACAGGACGATGCCTGCCCTCCAGTTGAACGGGGCGTCGCCGAGGCTTGAGTAGTACGCGCTGGCCGGGGGGATGGCGTTCATCATGTAGAGACCCTCGTTGAGGAACGACAGAAGCTCCTCGTCCGAAAAGTAGCGGAACTGGTATTGGACGAAGAACTGGTCCTCGGGGTCCGGGGTGGTCTCCAGCCTCACGACCCCCATCATGTTGGCCTGCCATCCGTTCGCCACGAGCCTGCTGTTCTTCCTGAGGAGCGGGCGGGGATCCTGGTTCCAGTTGGGATAGGCGAAGTAGAGGGTGTTGGGGTCGTCCTTGAGGAACCCCTGCTCCCAGTGGTTCCAGATGTGCTGCGCCTCGAAGATGAAGCTGTTGGCAAGCTCCATCATCATGCTGACGCCGGTGTCGCCGATCTTCTGGGCGATGCTGGGCGACGTCCAGTTG
>Ga0315288_10003848_pt1 | contig 19115 bp, 12 predicted proteins | sample YL17G11_20_MG_FD_203454 | JGI IMG/M metagenome (GOLD analysis project Ga0315288, IMG submission 203454) | Sediment microbial communities from Yellowstone Lake, YNP, Wyoming, USA - YL17G11_20 | ecosystem: Environmental > Aquatic > Freshwater > Lake > Sediment | place: USA: Wyoming | collected... | reverse complement strand
CTAGGGTTTGCCGTCCGGTCCGGGTGGAGCGGGCTCCAGCTTTTTCTTCACCGGTTCGCTGGGTTCGATCACCAGCGACTGGCGCCAGGCCTCGCGCGCCGGCTCCCATTCACCCAGCTCCGCGTGCACGTCACCGAGGTGGTCGTAGAGCGTCGCGTCCGGTTCCTCCGTGTGGGCGATGGCTTTGCGCAGCCAGTCGAGCGCCGCGCGCGGTTGTTTGAGTTTGAACAGCACCCAGCCCAGGCTGTCGAGGAAGGCGCCGTTCTCCGGCTCCAGTTTCAACGCCTTCTCGATAAGCGCGCGCGCCTCGTCCAGGTTTTCCCCGCGCTCCGCCCACATGTAACCGAGATAGTTGAGGGCTTCGGCAAAGTCCGGCGAGAGCTCCAGGCAGCGACGGAAGTGTTTCTCGGCTTCGGCGTAATCACGGCGCCGCTCGCACGCCGCACCGAGTTGGAAGTAGAGAAGCGGGCCGAGCCGGCTGGGCTCGGTGGCCCGGGCAATGATCTCGGCCTCCGTGAAGTGCCGGACCGCGTCGTCATACTGCTTGGCCTGCGAGTGGGCCAGGCCGGTATAGAACTCGAGTTGGAAGCTCTTCGCGAAGCGACGACGCACCTTGGCCAAGAGGTCGAGGGCCTCGGTGGGTTTCTTCAACGCCAGCTTCACGCCCACCAGTTCGTAATAGACCGGCTCGAAGTTGGGTCGCAGCATCCGCGTGCGCTCGAATTGTCGCTCGGCCTCGGCAAAATTCTTCTGCTGGTAGGCGATCGTGCCCAGCACGAAGGAGGTTTGCTCGTTGGCGGGGTAATCACGGGCGATGGCCTGGAGTTGCTCGACCGCCCGGTCCGCCTTGCCCGTGCGCAGGTACAGGTCCACCAGGCTTTCCCGGACCAACGGCAGGTCGGGGTCCTTCTCGAGCAACTCACGGTAGATCTCCTCGGCCTTGTTCCATTCGCCCATCTGCTTGTAGCCGTCAGCCACCCGCTGGCCCAGGGCGGAGTCCTGTCCGCGCAACGCCGCCGCCCGGTCGAGGGCCTTAAGGATCCTTGGCTTGACGGCCTCCGTGTCCTCCGGGCGCAGGCGCGCGAAGTTGCCGTAAAGCTCCGCCACGCCCAACGCGTACGTGGCTTGGACGGAGGGCTGCGCCGCCGCCTCGTCCAGGACCTTGAGCGCTTCGCCCGGCTGGCGGTGCTCGGCGTAGAGCGTGGAGAGGTGCTGATAGGCCATCAGCAGCGTGGGCTCCTTGGCGAGGGCAGTGCGGTTGGCCGCGATGGCCTGGGCCGTTTTGTCCTGGCTGGCGTAGGCCAGGGCGAGCCAGGCCGATACCCGCGCCGAGGCGTCGGGCCGGGCCGCGGCGCGGAGCAACACCTCCACCGCCTCGTCACTCCGCTTCACTTCGAGCAACCGCCCGGCGACCTGTAACACCAAAGACTCGTTCTCCGGGTCGGCGTGTGCGGCCGCGATGAAGTGCTTGAGCGCCGTTTCGAGGTCGCGATTCGCCTCCGCGCTTACGGCGGCGGCGAAATGGGCGGACGCCTTGATCCGCTGCTCGCTCTCGGCCTCACTCGCCGCGCGAGTCTCGGCCGGCGGCCGGCCCGAGGCAGAATGACGTGACGAACCGCAGGCGCTGCCGAGCAGCGCCGCCGAGCCGCACACCAGCGTCCACAACGGAATGTGCCACTTCATGGAAACTTCCCGCGCCCTCACGACAAAAGCGCAGTCCCGCGCGGGCGGGACTGCGTTCGCTCGGACGACGGACGATCGCTTCAGACGGCGGCCGCTACTTCTGCCAGGTGCGCTTCTTGTGACGATGCGCGCGCAGCTTCTTGCGCCGTTTGTGTTTGTTGATCTTCGCCTTTCGGCGTTTCTTTAGTGATCCCATAGTCGGTTCGCGGGTCAATATACCACCTTGTTCAAGGGATACTCAATGATTCCTTCAGCCCCTGCCGCCTTGAGCTGCGGGATGAGCTCCCGAACGATGTGCTCGTCAATAATCGTCTCAACCGCCACCCAGCCGGGCTGGCTCAGCGCGGAGATCGTCGGATTGCGCAAGGCCGGCAGGCTCCGGAGCAGCTTCGGCAGTTTGGCCTGGGCGATGTTCATCTTCAGACCCACCTTGGCCTCGGCTTCGAGCGCACCCTGGAGCAGCAGCGCGAGCGTCTCGATCTTCCGGCGCTTCCACGGATTCTTCCAGGCCGCGTGATTGGCGATCAGGCGCGGCGTGGAGACCTGCAGGGTGTCCACGATGCGCAGCTTGTTGGCCCGGAGCGAGGAACCGGTCTCCGTGATCTCCACGATGGCGTCCACGAGCTCGTGGGCCTTCACCTCCGTCGCGCCCCAGGAGAATTCGACCTCGGCCTTCACGCGGTGTTGGCGCAGATACTTTTTCGTGAGATTGACGACCTCCGTGGCGATGCGTTTGCCTTCAAGGTCCTTCACGGACCTGATCGACGAATCTTCGGGTACGGCGAGCACCCAGCGCGCGGGTTGCCGCGTGACCTTGCTGAAAATGAACTCGCCCACCTCGTGGACGTCCGAGCTGTTCTCCTGAATCCAGTCGTGGCCGGTGATGCCGCAATCGAGGTAGCCGTGCTCGACGTACCGGCTGACCTCCTGCGCCCGGATCAGCCGGATCTCCAGCTCCTCGTCGTCCACGTAGGGAATGTAGGAGCGGCTGCTGACGGAAATGTGGTAACCCGCCTTGGCCATCTTCTCGAGGGTGGCCTCCTGCAGGCTGCCCTTGGGCAGGCCCAGTCTGAGAATCGGTTTCTTCTTCGGTTTGCTTTTCATTCAGTGACTCGAGCCGGATTCACACTCGCCGCGCGCAGGTCGTTGATTCTTCAGCTCGTGCCGCGAGCGAGCGGTCGAACACCCGGCGACCCGTCGTGCTGATTCTCGATTCCTCCCCCGGATCATGGGCTCAGTGGGCTCGTCGAACGACCCGCCGCCCTTCCATCGTGATCCGTCCGCTCAGGGCGGCGGCAATGGCCTCCGGGTAGGCCACGCGCTCCGCTTCCTGGATGCGGGCGTGCAAGGTCGCCGGCGTATCCTCGTCCAGGATCGGCACTGCCCGCTGCACGAGGATGGGACCGGTGTCGATCCCTTGATCGACGAAATGGATCGTACAACCGGTGACTTTGACCCCGTAGTCGAGGGCTTGTTTCCAGCTTTCCAGGCCGGGGAACGCCGGGAGCAAAGCGGGATGGATGTTCAACACCCGTTGTGGAAAGGCGCGGAGAAACTCGCCCTTCAAGATGCGCATGAAACCCGCCAGAACGATCAGGTCCACACGCGCTTCCCGGAGCGCGGCGACGTACGCCCGCTCCGCCTCTTCATCGAGCTTCGTGCGGAATCGGCCCGGTGGCAGGAAGCGAGCCGGAATGCCCCGTTCGCGGGCCCGCTCGAGGATGCCGGCATCCGGCACGTCGCTGAGCACGAGGACGATCTGGGCCGTCAACTGGCCGGCGGCGCACGCCTCGGCGATGGCGACCATGTTCGAGCCTTTGCCCGAACCCAATACGCCCAGCCGATAGGATGGGTCGGAACTCACGCGCCGCCTTTACTAACAGAGCCCCTATTCAACACAAGCAGAAAGCCGGACCCGGGGCGAGGCGGCTCGGCCTGAGAACGCGATCTGCTACAGCGCCTTTCGGTATGTTTGCAGGATACATCGACCAACAGACGATCATCTCCGATCAACCAGTGCTTGTTGTTGATGGCGAAGCCGTTCTCAGCTCCTTCTCCCGGGTCCACGAGGCTGAGACCTTTCTCCAACAGTCGAAGAGTGACACGGCACTGATTTTCAGACACAATGGCCACAACTGGGACATCTGCCCCGCGGAATGTCCCACCAGCCGGCCGTAGTCTGCCCGATCGGAATTCCTCGCGCGCGCCACTCCCACCCTGGAGTAGCCTCAACTTTGGTGCACGGCCTTCCTACCTTCGCGACCGCTCTCCGCCGGCCACAGCCGGCCCCTCGTTGCGGGGCGTCCTTGAACCATCCGACGCTCACAAGCTGAGGAACTTCACCACCTGGATCTCGTCGGGATACTGCAGCAGGAACCGGTTTCCGGAGGCTTCCATACGCTGCGGAGGGCGAGGTTGATAGTACGCCCAGACTTCCTCGCCGTTGCTGGGCTTCAACCGGCGCACCCGGAAGCGCACCGTCTCGTCATTCGTGGCGAGAGAAATGAGATCGCGCCCCGGTGCCTGGCGGCGGGTGACATAGAGGAACTGGTCAGACGGGACATACCGCTGCGCTACCCGGTCCCGCTGCCACAGGATCTTCCCTGAAGCCGGATCGACCTTGATGAGCAGCGGCTGCACGTCCGGCTGGGCCATGGCAGGTTCGTCCAACGCGATGGCCTCCGGACCAGCAGTGGTGGCCGCCACGTAGAGCAAGCCGGCCGCATCCGGTTGCACCTGCTCGATGCCCACCGCCGGCAGGCGCCACTGGGCCTGACCGGTCTTCAAGTCGAACGCCGTGAGCACGCCGAGATCGAAGACGTACAGCCGATTGCCGCTCTCCCGGCACGGACCATCGGGGAACTCGTCCGGATCACGGAGTATGTCCGGAGAAACCGGATGGCTGAGCTTGGCTTCCCATAACTTTTGGCTGCTGCGCGAGAACACGGCCACGTTGGTCCCCGAGACCAGCACATCCACCGTGGCCAGCGAGAAGAACGCGGGTCGGCCGATGACTTCACCCGTCCATTCCGACGCGCCGGCGAAGAAGCGCCGCAAGGTCACGGCGTACCGGCTGAAGTCGTGGACGCGGAGCTTGGCGCTCCCGCGCAGGAAGGTCTTGACGGCCGGCGTGCTGTCCGAGGCGCGCAGCGTTTCCTTGTCGAGGCCTGAGAACGCGTCGGGCCGGTTCATATCACTGGCCTCGACCATGCGCGCCTGCAACAGACGGCTGATGAGGCGCACCGCACCGCCACCACTGGCCACGAACTCCGGGCGCTCCCGAAAAGTCGGCGCTACGAAGCCCTTGTCGTCGTCGTCCACCACGCGCGGAGGGGCAACGGCGAACACGGGCGCCGAGGGAGTGGCCCGCACGGTTTCCGTTTGCGTCTGGCCGGATTGCAGGTCGAGTCGGGTGAGGGTCAATGGGCCGTGGGGAGGCGAGGAAGCCACCATCAGTGCGCCCTGACTCCAAAGCACCTGGCTGATGTCGGCCGGGAGCGCGACGTCGCGTTTGCGCTGGCCGTTTTTCAAATCGAATTGCGCCGCGCGCCCAGTCTGCACGGCCCAGAACGTGTCGCCGGTCACCCGAACCGGATCGCCGGCGTTGGGTGAAACCAGCCTCTCTTCGGGCTTGAAGGTTACGGTCCAGAGGGCTTGGCCGCTGCCTGCTTCGTGGAGGGCGATCTTCGCGCCGGTGGCCGCGAGGAGCTGATCGCGGCCCAACCACTGGGCGTGAACGAACGGCTGGCTTCTGGAGGCCTCGAGCCGGTAGGCCAGCCGCGGTTGCGAGGCGTAGAAGCTGTACCAGGCCCAGACCGCAATAATTGCCACGACGGCCAGCCCCACGACCAGCATGAACCGGTTCTGCTGGTGGCGCTCCCGGGCCCGCGCGTGAATCTTCTGTCCGGAAAACGACGGCAACGCGAGCTTGCGCGTCTCCGCCTGTTCCTTGCAGTACACCGAGCAGAGAAACCCGAACTGCTCGAGGCAAAGCTGGCAGATCGGTTTGCCGCAAACCGTGCACTCTGCCGCTGCAACTTCGAGCGGGTGCTTGGAACAACGGGTCACGGCGGGTTCGGACTCATCGGCAGTTTCGGCTACCGGCAGGCCGGCCGGCGCCGGGCTGGGCATAGGAGGAGCACCGATGCGGACGAGGGCCGGCTTTGCTGCGGGCGTGCTCGCAGCGCCAGCCAACGCCTGCTGGATGATTCCATTGGCTGCCGCCGTGCTGTCCGCGCCACACGTCGGGCACTGGACCGGCTCGGGCATCTGACCGTCCACGGGTTCGACCTCAAAGGCGAACTTGGTGCCGCAGGGGCAGAGGATCTTGACTTCCATGATCAGGGTTTCGGGTTGAGGGGTACGGTGTTGGTGGGCACGGCGAGACGCGAGCTCGCCAGCGAGGGACTGAACTCGGTTCGACCGTCGCAGAAGAGCAGGTTGCCGCCGAACTGGCGGTGGTTGTTGCCGGTTTGATTCTTCTCCAGGGCAAAGAGCACTTCGCCCACGTCCTTGGGTCGCAGATGGGCCTGGGCGTCGGACATCAACCATTGGTCCGCCGGCGCGTCGTTGGTCAAGCCCATGAGGTATGCGTAGCTGATTTTCCGTTGCGCGAACGGCTGCGCGTCCGGCAGCTTGCGGTGCCCGCTGCCGGGACAGATGAAGATGTCGGTGCGCGCCGTGTAACGAGGCACGAGGAGACTCAGCGGTGCTTCGGAGGTCGCGGCCCCTTGGGCCGCCGGATAGCGGTTCGCTTGGTCGCTGGCGTACATCTGGAGCGCCAGGTGGATGAACTGGAGGTTCTGCCGGCAGGTGGCCTGCTGCCGACGCTGATAACTCCGGGAACCGGAGCTATACAGCATGAAGTACATGATGATCATCAGCGCCAACACGATCAGCAGCTCGACGAGGCTGAACGCTGCGTCCCGTGAGCGCCGGTCGGCGGCTCGCGCATTCCGATGGATTACCATCACCGTGTGCCTCCTTCCGCCAGCGGCTCAGCTCCCCGGAACCGCCGATTCCAGTTTGATTTCGCGAATCTCCACCTGGCCGGACTTCGGCTCGAAGAACGCCTTGCCCGCCTTGACCCCGACCGTTCCGTAGCCAGTGGCGGTGGAGAGGAACGCCCGGAAGTCACCTTTCAGGCTGGGCTTGAGGTAGAGGACCTTCTCGACGGCGTCGTACCGTGCGCCGGTGAGGCCTTGGAGCAACGCATAAGAGGACATGGCCCGCGCGTACCAATGTCCGCACTCGTATTCGTTGAACGGATTGCGGACCCGGCCGTCGTAGCGATCGCGGCAGGCGCGGACAATTTCCAGACCCTCGCGCGTCAGGCCCATCATCATGAGATGTGCGGCCACCTGGTACTCGATGCCGGTCCAGACTTCGTTGGAATAGACGAAGGGAAGCGAAAGCTCGCCGCCTTTGGGCCACGTGCACAACAGCAGGCCGCCTTCGGCGCCGCAGGCGTACGATGGCCGCTGCGGGTTCGCGTGGCCGGAGAGGTCCCGCTTGAGGTTGTACTGGTGAACCGCCGCCAGATGGCTCCGGACCTTGTCACGATCCAACACCTGGCCCACGCCACACACCGCCGCCATCCACGAGCCGAGCACGCCGTCGGACAAGCAGCCGAGGCCGTATTGGTATTTCGGGCCCTCCTTTTCCAGCAACGCGATCGCCTCCGGCGAATAGTCGCCCACCATGCTTTTGTTCTTGGTCGGATCGCCGGCGCGCAGATTCTTCCACTCGATCTTCTGAATGAAATACTCGCCGTCAAACAGCTCCGCTTCCGCCCGCTTCACGCCCTGGGCCAGGAGATCGGAATAGCGCGTGACGTCCTCGCGGAGCGCCTGGCCCATCCGCACCGCTGCCGTCAGCGCGCCCAGGTAGAAGCTGGTGCACATGCCGTCCGGGCCCCAGAACTCGATGTCGTAGGTGTTGTGATGCGGTTCTTCGAGGATGCCCTTGTGCCCCGGGTCCCAGGTTTCGATGCAGTAGTCGAGACTTTGGCGAACCTTGGGCCAGAGCCGCCGCAACCATTCCGTATCACCGCTGATGCGCCACTCGCGATACGCCTTCATGATCCCGCCGAGTTGGCCATCCGCCGCGGCGTGGAAATCCGGCTCCACGGGACGGATCGGAATTGCGCTCCGGAACGTCTGATGGCCCTTTTCGCTCTGGGAAGGGCCGAACTCGGTCTCGCGCAAGGTGCGCTCCAGCGCGGGGAAGAGATGCGGAATGGCCTGGGCGTAATTCCACACGTGCGTGCACGAGCCGTGGCAGCAGCCGGAGCCGTCGCTGCAACCTTCCCAGGACCACAGCCGGCCGTCGGTCTGCCGCAGCACGGTCGGCGACTTGAGGATCGTCAGGTTCGCGGCGACCGCTTCGACCACCTCCGGGGGCAAGGTGGTGTCGTGAAAACAATCACTGAACCGTAGGGCTTTCTGCCGGAGTAATTCGTAGTTCTCCGCCCAGTGGCGCGTCACTTCCTCAATGTCCGCGAAGCGCCCGGCGTACCACGGCCGGTGATACTTCGGCGCGTCCGGCGGCGCCTGGAGGTCGGCGGGGTCCTTGCCGAGCCGCAGGTTCGTTTGCCCCACGTGCCAGGCCAGCCGCAGCACGATGGTGCGCGACGCGCCGGACGTGAGCCGGAAGGGGACGAACAGGCTGGCGCCGGGCGACGGCGCGCCCTCGGTGATCGGCGCCCGTTCCACGACCGCGGCGCGTTCGATATCCCGCCACGCCATCGTCAGCGGGTCAAACCAGCCGCCGCGGAACAGAGCACAATTCACCTTCGCCGCCGGCTCGGTCACGGTTGCCGAGAAGGCACCCTCTTCCCACGGCCGCTCCTTCGGGGCGCCGGACCATAGGACGAAGCCCTCCGGCGTGGCGCGCACGGCTTGTTCGTTCCCGCCGATCGCCATGAAGTTGCGGGCGTTGAAGGAAAAGACGAGGTCCAACGCGTCGGAGGTCCGGTTCGTAAAGCGGTACTCCAGGGCCGCCACCGGCAGGCTCGATCCGTCCGCATCCCCGGGTTCAAACGGGCTCCAACCGTTGATTTCGACGTGGACCGGAACGTCTTCGTCGCTCAGGCTGACGTTGGCGAACGGGAACCGCGGGCTGAAGGTGGCTTCGTCAAAGCGCGGCAGACCGAAGGAGGAACCCCCGGCGCCATTGCCGGTGCCGGGCGCGCCAAACAGTTTCCAGCCTGGCACGGGGCCCTCGAGCACACGCGCGGCGCGCAGTTTCCCTCGGAGGCCAACCGCGGCGAAGACGCACGGTTCGTGGAACACCTCCGGTCGGTTCCGCAGCGAGAAGTGCGACAGCGCACCGGTGCCTTCGAGGCACAGCATCCCCGCGCCCATGCCGCCCAGCGGAAAGGCGACGCGGTTGAGCCGCTCCCCGGCATAGGGGCCGTTGTAGATCTTCTTTGGCGCAGCCGGGCGGGGTCGGGTCGTCCGCGAGGCGCCGCGTTCGCGCGGTTCGTCGGCCCCCTGCCCTCGGGCCACACCCACCGTGGCCGCGCCCCCGGCACCCAGGGCGGAGAGTTGGAGGAACTGGCGACGCGGGATCGAACGGTTGGTTCTGCGTGTTGTTGCCATGACTTGCCTTTGTTATGACCGCGTTACCCGGAGTCTTGGGCATTATCGCCGAAACGCCCGCCCGAGGCAAGAGCGTAGAAACGGGGAAACCGCTCCATCGTGCATCGCATATTCGCCGGCGCAGGTGGGGCGCGTGTGTCCACAGGCCGGCAGAGCCGGAACCGAATGAATTGCAATTGGATCCAAAGAGGTCGCCTGAGTCTATGCAGAAAATCTTGCTCAAAATGCGCGAGTTTCGGCTATATGAATTCACCGCGCCGATTGGTCATCACCCTTACCCAAAGCGGCGGACTGAGGACAGGTCCGCCCTACCGCAAGCGGGACCGCCAACAACATCGGGATGCGCCGCGACGCGACCGTTGCGTTACGGCTCGTTGACGAAGCCCTGGGCCTTGAGCCAGAAGAGACAGTCCCTCGCCCAGGGATGGACGTTGGCGAACGGCGGTTTGTCCTGCAGGCCGATGCCGTGGGCGCCTTTCTGGTAGATGTGGAGATCGAATGGAACCTGGTGCTGGCGCAACGCGGCGGCGAAATCCAACGAGTTCTCCACGTCCACCGCCGTGTCTTCCCACGTGTGCCAGACAAAGCACGGGGGCGTATTCTTCGTGACCTGCAGCTCGTTCGATAGCAACCGCACCAGGTCGGGCGACGGGTCCTTGCCCAGCAGGTTGTGCTTGGAGCCTTGATGCGTGTGTTGGCCCAGCGAGATCACCGCGTAGCACAGGATGCCGAGGTCCGGGCGCGAGCTCTGGCGCTCGATTGGGTCGTCCGCGTCGGGCTTGCCCGCGTCGAAATGCGTGAGCAGCGTCGAGGCGAGATGACCGCCCGCGGATGAGCCCATGATGCCCACGCGTTTCGGGTCCACCTTCCAGTCCCCGGCCTTGGCGCGCACGAGACGGACCGCCCGCGCCGCGTCGTGCAGCATGGCGGGATGGCGGTACCCGTGCGAACCCAGCCGGTATCTGAGCACGAAGGCGGCAACCCCTTGCTGGTTCAGCCAGAGTGCGTAGTCCCGGCCCTCGTGATCGGCCAGCATTCCGTAGCCGCCGCCCGGGCAGACGACGATCGCCGAGCCGGTCGCCACGGCCGGCTCGGGCAGGTGGGGCGTCAGGCTGGGTACATCGTTCGACGAGGTGCCGAGCGCGCCCGGTGCGCCGTCGGGCCAGAGCGGGAGAGGCGATTGGATTTCCGCACGCGCCAGGAGACTGCACGCGGCGAGGAGAACCAGAGCAGTGGTGGTTTTCATGATCGGTCCCAGACTGGAGAGGAGCCTAGCCCGATTTCCGTTAGTGGGACAAGTACGCGCTGGAAGGGGTTGATGGGCGGTGTGGCGACGGCGGAGGCCGCCACTACACGGCGCGGAGGCCCAGCAACCCTGGGAACACCGGGGGAACCTGCTGCCTTGACCCACGAAACACGCCAAAACTCCGCCCGGTAGCGGCAACCCTGGTAAGCGTCGTTTCACCCCGTGAGATAACCCGGTCGGTCGCCAGACCGGCAGATGCGGATCAACTTTGGCGGCGCAAGCGTGCCGGACATCCGGACCGGCATCGCCCGGCTGGGGGCGACCCTGCGAGAGCTGATGGACCGCTGATCCTGCCGGCGTGCTTCCCGTCCAAGCCCGGCAGCACAGGCCCTTCGTACCTACTTTTTCCACCGTGCAATGGCACTGGCCGGCGTGCCGCCAGCACTGGTGAAGCCGCCTCCCACGTAAATGGAATCGGAGGTCAGCGCAATCGCCTCGACAACGTTGTTTGCGCCGCTGCCAAGTGAGGTCCAGGACGTGCCGTTCCAGGCCGCGACTCGACTGGCCAGTTGCCCACCTGCCCGCGTGAAGTCTCCACCCGCGTAGAGCGTCGAGCCGCCGATTGCGAGCGCGTTGACGTGAGCTGGAACTGGGACCCATTGGCCGGGTTCGACCTGCTGCAGGTCCTCCACCCCCACGCCGAGCGCTGACCACGCGCCCGAAGCCCATTTCGCAATGCCATTCGCGGCGATCCAACTCACCCCATTGTGGACCTCTTCAAAGTAACCGCCGGCATAGACGTCCAGCCCATTGTTGCCAATCGTCAGCGCAGCCACGGCGGCGTCGGTGCCGTAGCCCAGGGCGCTCCAGACCGGCTCGACCCACCGGGCGATATTGGCACAGCTTGCGGCACCGGCGCTACTGAAGGCTCCGCCCACATAGACCTGCCCAAGCGAGTCCACGGCGATGGCTTGGACCGGTCCGTTCACACCGTTCACCCCGCCGCTGCTCAGGGCCTGCCAGACCCCGGATCGGAACCGGGCGATGTTGTTCGCCGGAGTTGCGTTGACACTGGTGAACCAGCCTCCGATGTAAACGTCGCCGTTCCCTGCGACGGCCACGGCATAGACCGGACCGTTCGGGCCCAGCAGCGTCGTCCAGGTTGTCCCGGTCCGTCTTCCGATGTTGGGACCGGGGACACCGCCGGCGTAGGTGAAAACTCCGCCCACGTACAGATCGTTCCCAGACACCGCAGTGGCAGCGACATACCCGTCCGACACGCCGTTTCCCAGGGCCGACCAGGACGTCCCGTTCCATTGGGCAATGCGATTCGCCAGCAGATTCCCGGCGAGGAGGAAGTTCCCTCCGGCGTACAACACGCTGCCCGCGCCGCCAGACAAGGCGAATACACTCTTGCCCGCCTGCACACCCACTCCAACGGGAAACCAGTCGTACGCCGTATGACCGGGATTGCGTCGGAACATGGGCGAAGGGGACTGCGCCAGTCCAATCGGGTTCTTGATCGCGTACAGCCTCCCGTTGTTGCAGCCAACATACACGGTCCCGTCAGTCCCAAGAACTGGCGAGGAGAAGAATGCCGTGCCCGTCACGAAGGGCCAAGGATTCCCTTTGGGTGTGCCATCCGGATTGAGGGCATAAATGCGGCCGTAATCCGAACCAACGAAGATGGTGCCGTCTGCCGCCACCGCCGGAGAGGAGTAAACGGCCCCGCCGGTGTTGTAGGGCCAACCCGCCTTGAGCGCCCCGCTTGCTGGGTTCAAGGCGTACACCTTCGCGTCCAGGGACCCGACGTAAATCGTGCCGTCCGGTCCAATGGCCGGGGACGACCGCACCGCGTCGCCGGTCAGGTATTCCCACTTCTTCGTGCCGTTGGGATTCAGCGCGTAAACCTTCCGGTCGTAGGATCCGACGTAGATCGTGCCATCCGCGTCCACGGCCGGCGAGGAATAGACGCTGGAGCCGGTGGTGTAGGGCCAGCCGGATCGGTTTGCGCCGTTGGCCGGGTCGAGTGCGTACACTTTGCCGTCCATCGATCCGATGAAGATCGTTCCATCCGGTCCGATGGTCGGGGAGGAATAAACCGTGTTTCCGGTCAGGCGGCTCCATTTCAGTCCCCCATTTGGATAGAGGGCATAGACGCGGCTGTCCACGGCTCCAAAATAGATCGTGCCGTCCGGTCCCACGGCGGGTGAGGAGAAGATCTCGCCACTGGTGTCATAAGTCCATCGGCAACTGCCATTGGGATTGAGCGCATAAAGCAGCGAGTCGTAATTCCCGACATAGATCGTGCCGTCCGACCCGAGTGCCGGAGAGCAATAGAAACTCGCGAGTCCCGGGTAGCTCCACTTGAAGGTTCCATCCGGATTCACCGCGTAGAGCTTCTTGTCGGTGAAACTGGTGCCGAAGTAAATCGTCCCGTCCGGCCCCACGGCAGGGGATGAATAGACTCCGCCGCTGAGTCCCCCGCTGGACGGATAAACCCATGCTTGGGTGCCTTCCGGTGGCATGTCAAACGCCTCGACCGGCCGATGGCCATCTTCGAAGACCTGGTAGAGACTCGACGGACAGGTCGCGCTCCAGCCCATGCCCCGCTTCGCAAAGGCCGACCATACCGCCTTCAAGTTCGCGCCTCCGGAATAAACCCGGTCCGCCAGCAGGATCGCGTCTCGCGCCTGCAGGAAGTTGGGATTCTTCGGCCCGAGCTTCATGCCGTCCGTGACGAGGCGAAGGATAAGGTTGTTGGCAGTGTTGAACCCGTGCTTCGCGATGAGGTTCGCCCGCGCCTCCCACAACGTGACACACCATAGCTCCGTCATCACGTAAGGCCCTTGCGGGTCCCCGGGGTCAGGGGGAATTGTAGGATAGGGCTTATAGACCGGACTGCGGGCCACACCTGCATGGTTACTCGCGAGCGTAGGGTCAATGTCCTTGAAGGTGTAAGGGCTCTTGCTCATCTGGGTTGAGCAGGGGTAGGAGGACACGCCGTAGTAGTAATTCTCGCTAAGCGGGACGCCACTTCCGCCATTGGTGGTCGCCGGTCCCGGCCAAAGCCAGAGGAAGTACGCCCCAAAAGCATAGTTGCCATTGGCGTCGTCCGACGACTGACTGAGCAGAGCCAACGCGTAGAAGAGCGCCCAGCCCTCGTTGAGCTGCATGGTCTGGCCGGCCGAGAGGCCAGCGCCGTGGCCGACCAGACGCTGGACCAACCCGTGGGTGTACTCGTGCAAGATGATCTCCGCGTCCAGTGCCGCGTCGCGCTCCGGCTGGCCTGCGCTCGCAGGTCCATCCGCCAGGCCGAGCTGCATCCGGCCGGGAGTGCCATCGGCTGGGGCGATGCTGAAGTTACCGCCATAGCGCCCGCCCGCATTGGCTGCGTCCTGCACATCGACCAGAACGGCATCACCGCCCACCCCGCCGCGGCCGAAATTGTTCTGCTGGTAATTGCCCGCCGCCTCCGTGAAACCCAGATCATACAACTTGTCATGCATCCAGTTGCACCAGTAAAACGCGTTCACCACGGCGGAATTTCGATTGTCCGCTGTGCTCGGAGGCTGGGAAAGATCGAGTGGGTAATAGAAGACTCGGTCAGCCTTCTGCGGTCGTGGTGGATCGACGAGAGCGTCATAATCTGGATTCGCAGCGGACAGATCGAGATGAGCATCCACGTTGTTGCCGATCGTGCGGGTTTCTGCATCAGGAATCCACCCGCTGGGCGACGCCACCGGAGAGAGGGCGGAGAGGGTCGCAAGGGAGCGGCCATGCAGCGGAGCCGGTCCGAGTAACGCGGGTTGATTGGTTGAGGGTGTGGAGTGCCCGGGTGAAAAGGGGGAAGGACTGTCACTGGTGAAGACACGATAGGACGCGTTGCTGAGCCGGAACGTCCAGCACTGCCGCACCTGCGCCTGACCGGTTTGTGCATCCACCAGGACCTGGAACAGTTCGCCCCGCCGCTTACCGGTCAGAACCACCCGCCAGCACAGCCGCATCGTGGTCCGGTCCATCGGCAGCCAGACCAGATTGGCAGTTGCGTCGCCTTGCAGGCAGGACGCAATGAAGCGCCTTTCGCTTCGTGGGTCCTCGAGGGCTTCGTCCAGCGTCACCACATCCTCGGTGCGCAACGTCTCCGAGATGTTGGTGGCGGCCACGGCTACGGCTTCCCGGGCGGAAACCGGAGGCAACGTCTGAACGGTCCCGCGATCCGGTACGCCGGCATCGGCGGCCTTCGCCGGATCGGGAACGAACAGGCTGCACAGGCTCACCAATTCCCCCTGCTCTGTGATGTGCCCGTAAAGGACGGCCTCGAAGATGGGGATGCCTTCGAGCTGTTGTTCCCAAACCACCGTCCTCATGCCGTTGTGCTCCGTGATGTAGTCCCGGCTGAGGCGCGCGGCGTCGAGGATCTTCTCGTCGCAGCCAAAGAGGTCTGAGTTCTCGTTGAGAAACTGTTTGATCCTGCGATAGGGATCGGTCTTCAAGTCCTCGATGGCCGTGTCTGGCATTCCGATGATTCTGGGGTTCCGAACCTCGTCCTCACTGTCGGGACCGCTCAGGAATCCCTCCCGGTTGTGTAGGAAGCTCGGTGAGGCCAGGACCTCATCCAGGTCGATTTGGACGCCTGGGACGCGGTCGCGCAGCCGGGCGGCAGCGGTCTCTCGGACCACGTCCAGCTTGACCGACGGGCGCACGTTGTCGCGCCTCACATCGAGGTTCGGCAGGGTGGAAAGGTCGGCCGCCGAGACCAGCGAGAGAAACGCGAGCATGGTCGGGAGCCTGGCAAGGCGGAATGAGGGGAAGCGTTGCGTCTTCATAGACAGGCGGCTGCGTGCTTGTACTTGTAATGAACTCCAACTCGTAAGGTGTGTCAAACACTAATGCGTTGTCGGACGGAGCCAACGGAGCCGCTAAACAGCACTTGTAGCCTCCCGGGGAAATGGTAGTTTGTTCGCATGAAAGCCGGTTGGAGTTTCTACAGGATTCCAGCGCTCCTCGTCGTGCTACCGGTTGTCGGTCTCGGGGCTTCTGGGGATGAACATTGGGACAGTGCCTTCGGCGTGCCAGGAGCCGACGGGTGGGTGGATGCGATGGTTCTGAGGGGAGGTGATCTTTTCGTTGCGGGGCATTTCTCTCAGATCGGAGGAATCAGCGCGACGAACGTTGCCAAATGGGACGGGACAAACTGGTCGGCTCTCGGCGGCGGGCTGTCCAGCGCTGATTTCTCGACAGTCTTGGCTCTGGCGGATGCAAGTGGCGTCCTGTACGCGGGAGGTCTTTTCAGTGAGGCGGGTGGTGCCCCTGGCAGCAACATCGCGCGATGGGACGGCACGAACTGGTCCGCGCTGGCAAGTGGCGTGAACAGCATCGTGCGGGCGTTGGCGACTGACGGGACGAATCTCTTTGTGGGAGGATTATTCACGCAGGCCGGAGGGGTCAAAGCGAACAAGATCGCGAAGTGGGACGGGGAGAGATGGTCGGGTTTAGGGGGTGGCGCAGTCGGTGAGGCGGTGGATTCGTTGGCGGTCAGAGGCACCGATCTCTATGTTGGAGGGAGATTTACAGTCCTGGGCGGCATCAGCGCTACGAACGTCGCGAAATGGGATGGCACCACGTGGTCCGCGTTAGGAGGCGGACTCCGGAATTACGATGGGCTTGGCCCAGATGACTCGATGGTGCGAGCGCTCTTGGCAATCGGGAGCGAGCTTTATGCGGGAGGCGACTTCCGCCTAGCGGGGACATCCACGGCGACGAATATCGCTCGGTGGGATGGTGAGAAGTGGTGGCCACTCGGGGGTGGGATTCAGGTGTCAGGAGGCGTGCATGCCATGGCGGTCGGCGGAAGAGATCTGTATGTCGGAGGGTTCTTCAGGTTCGCTGGCGACCTTGCTGCGAACCATATTGCGAAATGGGACGGGGCCTTGTGGTCAGGGTTGGGTACGGGATTGCAGGGTCAGCATGGGAGCGCAGCGGCCGAAGCCCTCGCCTCGAACGGAAGTGATCTTCTCGTTGGCGGCTTCTTCCAAATGACTGGCGGCACTCCTTCGACCAACATCGCGCTTTGGCACATTCCGCACGCGCTTGCGATCCGACCGGAAGGGGAGGCCGCCGTGGTGAGCTGGCCAGCCACGGGAACCAACTTCGTCCTCGAAGCGAAAGGGGACGTCGCGAGCGCTGGCTGGTCCGAGGTGGCCCAGCCGTTGATCGTGACCAACGACGAGTGTGTGGTGACGGATCCGTTGAGCACTTCGAACCAGTTCTATCGCCTGCGCCGGCGTTAGCTTCGCCTTCCCCACCGGCAGAGCTGCATCGTGGCCCGGTCCATCGGCAGCCAGACCAGATTGGCAGTCGCATCGCCGCTCAGGCAGGACGCGGTAAAACGCCTTTCGCTTCGTGGGTCCTCGGGGGCTTCGCCCAGCGTGATCACGTCCTCCGTGCGCAACGTCTCCGAGATGTTGGCGGCGGCCACGGCTACGGCTTGCCGGGCAGAAATCGGGGGCAACGTCTGGACCGTTCCGCGATCCGGCACGCCGGCATCGGCGGCCTTGGCCGGATCCGGAACGAACAGGCTGCACAGGCTCACCAATTCCCCCTGCTGCGTGACGTGGCCGTAGAGGACGGCCTCGAAGATCGGGATGCCGTCCAACTGTTGTTCCCAAACCATGGTTCTCATCCCGTTGTGCTCCGTGATGTAGTCCCGGCTCAGACGCGCACCATCGAGGATGTTCGCGTCGTAGCCAAACAGGTCCGGGTTCTCGTCCAGGAACTGTTTGAGCCTCCGATGAGGATCAGCGCTGTCATTAACTGGCACGTCCGACATTCCGTTGACTCTGGGATTCCGAACCTCGTCCTCACTGTCTCCGGCGCTCAGGAAGCCATCCCGGTTGTGGAGGAAGCTTGGGGAAGTCAGGACCTCGTCCAGGTCAATCTGGATGCCGGGGCTGCGGGACCGCAACCGCTCGGCGGCGGTTTCTCGGACCGCGTCGAGCTTGACCGAGGCGCGCACGTTCTGGCGCCGCACATCGAGGTTCGGCAGGGTGGGAATCTCCGTCGCCGAGACCAACGAGAGAACCGCGAGCATCGCAGGGAACGTGGCGATGGGAAATAAGGGGAAGTGTTGCGTCTTCATAGAAAGCCGGCTGTGTGCCTGTCGCTAATGAACTCCACTGCGTAGGGTTGGTCAAACAGTATTGCGCATGATTCCAACTGAGCTGTTAAAGCGCACTTGTGACCTGCCGGGGAAGTGGTAGTTTATCGGCATGAAAACCCGTTCGATGCTGAGCAGGATCTCAGCGCTATTGGCTGTCTTGCCCGTGGTCGGTCTCGGGGCTGCGGGGGATGAACATTGGGACGGTCTTTTTGGCATACCCGGGGCGGATGGTCCCATCTGGTCAATTGCGGTTCACGAGCGGGATGTGTATGTCGGCGGCAGTTTCACTCAGATAGGTGGCGTTTCGGCCGGGAACGCCGCCAAATGGGATGGCACGAATTGGGGCCCCTTGGGGGCCGGGCTTATCGGAGGAGCGCTCCCAGAGATTCACGCGCTGGCGCTCGCTGGTGAGGACCTTTACGCGGGCGGCTATTTCACGCAGGCGGGAAGCACCGCGACATGCGGCATTGCGAGGTGGGATGGGACTAACTGGAACGCGGTTGGAGGTGGAGTTTCAGGAGGCGTTCGAGCGTTGGTTGTGGTTGACAGCTCACTCTTTGTTGGAGGGACATTTTCATCAGCCGGAGCGCTGACCGTGAACAACGTAGCGAAATGGGATGGCACGCGATGGTCCGGCTTGAGTAGTGGCGCAGACGGCGAGGCGGTAGATTCGCTGGCGGCAAGTGGCACGAATCTTTATGTGGGCGGGAGATTCACACGCGTGGGCAGTGTCAGTGCGACGAACATCGCGAAATGGGATGGCACCAGGTGGTCCGCGTTGGGAGGCGGCCTCCGGTATTACGACGGGGCTGGTCCAGATGGCTCCATGGTGCGAGCGCTGCTCGCGAGTGGGAGCGAACTGTATGCGGGAGGTGACTTCGTCCTGGCCGGGACTTGTAGGGCGACGAATATCGCTCGGTGGGATGGCGAGAACTGGTGGCCCGTGGGGGGCGGGATTGACATGGCGGGAGCTGTGTATGCCGTGGCGGCAGCCGGAAGAGATCTGTACATCGGAGGGTACTTCAGGTTCGCTGGCGACCTTGCTGCGAACCACATTGCCAAGTGGGATGGGGCTTTTTGGTCAGGGTTGGGTACGGGATTGCAGGGTGAACATGGGAGCGCATCGGCCATAGCCCTTGCGTCGAACGGAAGTGATCTTCTGGTCGGCGGCTTCCTCCAAACGGCGGGCGGCATTCCTTCGACCAACATCGCCCTCTGGCACATTCCGCACGCACTCGCGATCCGGTCGGCGGGAGAGGCGGCTAGGGTGTCGTGGCCCGCCACGGGAACGAACTTCGTGCTCGAAGCGAAAGGGGGAGTCGCGGACGTCGGCTGGTCGGAGGTGGCGCAACCGCGCATTATGACCAACGACGAGTGCGTGGTGACGGATCCGTTGAGCAGTTCGAACCGGATCTATCGTTTG